>JAEEGI010000495.1_pt1 | contig 119373 bp, 83 predicted proteins | sample 8958751 | NCBI WGS metagenome assembly JAEEGI01 (sample SAMN16246545, study PRJNA631951) | gut metagenome | biome: gut microbiome; feature: rumen; material: KS-attached | host: Bos | place: Iran: Karaj | collected 2018-10
GCTTCCCCTAAGGTGGGTCCTTTAAAGAACTGCACCGGCCTTCCGAACTCGAAGTTATGTTCGATGTCGTTATCGGTGGTGCGGAACACCTCTATGCAAAGTTGGTTCAGGGAGTTATAGTAGCTCTTGCCCACCCGCAGCGGAAACCATGCATCGCCCCTCTTCACCAAGCGCTGAAGGCCACGACTCTCGGTCAGCTTGCGATAGGCTTCCTTCTCGGTGAAATATTCTATCTCGAGCAGCATGCGCTGCCGTTGTAGTTCTAATATGGGCGATGACTGATTCATAAATCTGCTGCAAAGGTACAAAAAAGTTTAGAGTTGAGAGTTGAGTGTTGAGAGTTTTTTGTGATTTTGGCTAACGCCGAAGGTTCTCACGCTTGGAAATGAAAACAAAAACTTTCGTTTTTATTTTGCATTTCGCTCACTTAATCGTACCTTTGCAGATGATGACAGAAATGCATTTCGAAAACCTCACCATCGGCTACCAACTGGGACGCAAAAACGAGAAGGTGGTGGCACGCGGACTCTCGGCAACCCTCGAGGGTGGACAGCTGACGTGTCTGCTCGGCCGTAATGGAACGGGTAAGTCAACATTACTGCGCACGCTGGCAGAGCGCTGGCGCAGAGCTGTTGCCGTGGTGCTCACCGACCCACTCGACGTGCGGAATCTCACAGCCGAAGAGGTAGTGGCACTGGGCCGTACTCCCTACACGAACTTCTGGGGCACGCTCCGCCAGGACGATAAAGCCGCCGTGGCCGAGGCGATGCAGCTGGTGGGCATCACAGCACTTGCACAGCACGACATTGCAACACTCAGCGACGGTGAGCGGCAAAAGGTGATGATGGCGAAGGCACTGGCACAGCAGACGCCCGTGATCATCCTTGACGAGCCCACCGCTTTCCTCGACTACCCCAGCAAGCAGGAGGTGATGGCCTTGCTGCAGATGCTCGCCCACGAACAAGGCAAAGCCGTGTTGCTCTCTACGCATGACGTAGAACTGGCTGAGCAATATGCCGACCAAATTTGGTTCATGAGCTGCCCCACCCCACACAATGAAAACAAGGACGGTTCCCATCTGTTGACAGGAACCGCCCAAGAACTGAATATCAGACAACTATTTAAAACTCTAGCACCAGCGTCTGTCGCGGACGGAGTGGCAGGTCTTTCGTCAGGTCGTACTTCTGACCACTGATGACGTCGACGGCCTCGCGCTGCAGCTGGTCAACATCGAAGAGTTCCTTGTAGCGCTCCACCTCGAGCACCGTCGGCTGCCATGTGCCGTTGAGAATCGTCATCACTGTGTTGCGATGCCAACGGCGGGCAATGACGTAAACGCCCTTCCACGGACAGAACTGAGTCTGATAGCCGCGAATGATGGTCTCGTTGCCATTGCGCCAGTGCAGCAGGTTCGAAAGCCACGTGAACATCGACTGCTCGGCGGGCGTGCGACCTTCAGCGGTGAAGGCATTATGAGTGTCGCCGGGGAAGCCGCCCGGGAAGTCCTTGCGCACGTTGCCATCGGTGACCTCCTTCGTGCCATTCATCAAGACCTCTGTGCCGTAGTAGAGTTGTGGCGTACGGTTCATGGTGAGCAAGAGGGCAAGGGCCTGCTTGAGCATGAGCGAGTCTTGTCCGTTGCCAAGGAAGCGGTCGGTGTCGTGGTTTTCGATGAATGCCATGACATTCGACGGGTTCTCATAGAGATAGTCGTAGACGAGCGAGTTATAGATGCGGTTGTAGCCATTCCACCAACCATCGGTCTCCTCGTGCTTAGCCTGGTTCAGCTTGTCGAAGAACGAGAAGTCCATGACGGTCTTCAGATAGGAATTCTCTTCCGAGAGCCGTGAATCCTTCTGCCATGCGGCGGTGTAGGCAGGCTCGGTCACCCACGTCTCACCCACAGTATTGAAGTGCGGATATTCCTCGTCGAGCACACGCATCCACTCAGCCATGGCCTTGCGATCGGCATAGGGATAGGTGTCCATGCGGATGCCGTCGATGCCCACAGTCTCAATCCACCAGATGCTATTCTGGATGAGATACTTGCGCACGTGCAGATTGCGCTGGTTCAGGTCAGGCATGGAGGGCACAAACCAACCGTCGACGGTCTCGCGCTTGTCGACCTCAGAGGCATAGGGGTCGAGAACCGGCGTGAGCTTGTAGCTGGTCTGCAGGTAAGCACTCTTCGCTGGCTCGGAACCGTCGGCATTGGCTGTGAAGCCTGTCATCGGATCGCGACCGCTCTGCTTCTCCGAAAGCCATTCGGGCGTGTTCAGCCAATCCTTCGATGGCAGGTCTTTCACCCACGGATGCTCGAAGCCGCAATGGTTGAAGATCATATCCATCACCACCTTCAGTCCTTTCTTGTGAGCCTCGGTCACGAGGGTGCGATACTGCTCGTTTGTGCCGAAGCGCGGATCCACACGATAGTAGTCGGTGGTGGCATAGCCGTGGTAGGTGCTGTAGCCGTTGTCGGTGTCGGGCGAGTTGTTCTCCAGCACGGGTGTAAACCACAGGGCAGTAACACCGAGCTCGTTGAAGTAGTCGAGATGCTGGCGGATGCCTTCGAGGTCGCCGCCATGGCGCAACGACGGTTGTGAGCGGTCCTCGCGATAGGTGTTCATGCCTTCAATCTGTGAGGGATGGTCGGCACCCTGTGCAAAGCGGTCGGGCATGAGCATATAGAGCACGTCGGCATTGGAGAATCCCATGCGCTCGTCGCCAGCCTTTTCGCGTTCTTTTAGCTGGTAGGCAATGGTGGTTTTCTTGTCGCCAAGCTTGAAGGTAAGAGGTAGCGTGCCGGCCTTACAATTCTTCACATTCAAATAGACCAGCAGATAGTTTGGCGAGTCGAGGCGTACGACCGAGTCGAGTTTTGCTCCCTTCACCTTCACTTCTGCCTCGCGGATGCCCTGGCCGTAGACCATGAGCTGCAGCGAGGGATCTTTCATGCCGACATACCAGTCTGTAGGGTCGATGCGCGAAATCTGAACATCGCTCTCCGTGAGTTCAGCAAGTGCCTTTGCATCCTTTGCACCGTTGTTGCAGGAGGTCATCAGGCCGCAGAGGAGCCCCACCCCGACCTTCCCCAATAGGGAGGGAGAAAGCCATTTGTGTTGTTTCTTTGTTTTCATAAGCTATTTTGGTTTTTTAATTGTCAAGACATTAGTTATGGATAATCAATGCCGACTGGGGATCGACAACGACTTTGTCGCCATGCACCTCGCCAAGGCCGCTCTCATCGATCTTTCCATCGCAGCACACAACCGTGTATTTTCCTTCAGGAATCGTGACCGTTTGCGGCTCGCGGTTAGCATTGAGGATGACGATGATGTCCTTCCATGCATCGCCACCAGCATGGTCTTTCAGACAGAAGCCCACGAGACAGGGGGTATTATTCGCTACCACCCCTGACCCCTCCTCCTCGGAGGAGGGGACTCCAAAGAAGGTGAGATGCTTGCGCACCAAGTCGGCCTTGCCCAGTCGGAAGGCGGGATGGTTCTTGCGCAGGGCAATCAGGTTCTTGTAGTAGTTGAACACCTGTGGATAACGCTGCAGGTTCTGCCAGTCGAGGTGGTTCACGGAGTCGGGCGATTCGAATGAGTTGTGCACGCCCTTCTTGTCACGCAGCATCTCCTCACCACTCAGCATGAACGGCACACCTTGCGATGTGAACACGGCGGTCTGGGCCAGCAGGTCGAGGCGGATGAGCTCGGCCTCCCCCAACCCCTCAGAACGGAGGGGAGCCACACTGGCCTTCAGTCGGTCCACCAGACACATGTCGTCGTGGCATGAAACGTAGGAAATCATCTGCGTCGGCTCGTTCGCCCATGGCTCCTTCGAGTAATTCACCTTCGACATATCCACCTGCGGATGAGCAATGGCACCGGCAATGCCAAACTTAATGCTCTCCTCCTCACCAGGGATGCCAGCAAGGAAGGCACCCTTCGTATCGTCGGAGAACGGACCGCGCAGGGCATCGCGAATCTCGTCGCTGAAGGCAGCAATGCCATGCAACTGGTTCACATGGGCTTTCACGGCGAGTTTCTCCAGCGGATAAGCGCACTGGCCAGCACTCCACCCCTCTCCATATATAAATATGGTGGGGTCTATCTTGTTTACTTCATCACGAATGAGATTCATTGTCTCGATGTCGTGAACGCCCATCAGGTCGAACCGGAAGCCGTCGATGTGGTACTCGTTGATCCAGTATTTCACACTCTCCAACATGAAGCGACGCATCATCGGCTGCTCCGAGGCGGTTTCGTTGCCGCAGCCAGAGCCGTTAGAGTAAGCCCCCCCTACTGCCCCCGAGGGGGCTTCTATAGTATTCTGGGCGCTTGTGTCCCCCTCGGGGGACGAAAGGGGGGCCTCCTTACGATAGTAGTAGTCGGGGTATGTCTTTTGGAAGTTCGAGTGCTCGATGTCGTAAGTATGGTTGTAGACCACATCGAGGATGACACGGATGCCAGCCTTGTGCAGGGCCTGCACCATCTGCTTGAACTCACGGATGCGGCACTGGGGGTCGAAGGGGTCTGTGCTATACGAGCCGTCGGGCACGTTGTAGTTCACGGGGTCGTAGCCCCAGTTGTACTTATTGTCCTGCAGGCGTGTCTCGTCGACCGATCCGAAGTCGTAGCTGGGCAGGATGTGGATGGCATTCACGCCCAAAGACTTCAGGTGGTTGATGGCCTTTTCCTCAGTCAGCGCCAAGAACTTACCTTTGTTTTTCAGCCCCGATGAGGCATCAATAGAGAAGTCGCGGTGGTGCATCTCATAAATGACGAGATCGGCAGGCGACTTCACTTCGGGTCGCTTGTCCTGTGCCCAGCCCTCGGGATTGGTTTCCTTCAGGTCGAGAACCACACCGCACTTGCCATTCACGCCCACCGCCTTCGCAAACACGCCGGGCGACGACTGCCCGTTCACCACGAACACATACTCCTTTCCCTTTTGGTCGCCAGGCATTGTGGCCGTCCAGATGCTGTCGGCAAGCGTCATGGCGACGCTGTCGTTGCCAACCTTCACATAACACTCTGCATCCGCCGGCGCGAAGAGTTTAAAAACTGTCTCCGAGGGAGAATATGTCATCTCGTCGAAGCAGAAACCTTCTTCCTGCTTCGGGGGGTTGCAACCCATCATCGTAGCTGCGATAGCGAGCATTGCAATCTTTTTCATTTTAGTAACGACTTTAGTTACCCTGTTTCTTTATTACCTTTTTACTTTGCTATGAGAGAGATGGCGAAGCCACCACCGGGAGCCTCACGAAGCTTCAGCGTCTGGCCAGCCTTTACGGTCTTCTTCGTGATGACGTAAGCCTTGGGATTGTCCTTGTAGTGGGCATCACGGGCGTCGGCATAGATGGTGGCCTCATATTTGCGGCCCTTGTCGAGGAAGTCGAGCTTGAGGGCCGTCTCATGACCCTGCTCGTCGCACTTACCACCCACGAACCAATTGTCAGTGCCCTTTGCCTTACGGGCCACGGTGATGTAATCACCCGGCTCAGCTTCGAGATAGCGCGAGTCGTCCCAGTCGCAGGCAACGTCCTTGATGAACTGGAAGGCATCCATATATTTTGCATAGTTCTCAGGCAGGTCGGCAGCCATCTGCAGGGGCGAGTAGAGCGTCACGTAGAGGGCGAGCTGGCCGACGAGCGTCGAGCGCACATACGATGTATTGTCGCTCCATGTGTTGAGCTGCGTCTCAAGGATGCCAGGCGTGTAGTCCATCGGTCCTCCCTGCAGACGGGTGAACGGAAGGATGACAGTATGGTCGGGGTTCGAGCCGCCGAAGGCCTCATATTCCGTACCGCGAGCACTCTCGTTGCCGACGAGGTTTGGATAGGTGCGGCAGAGTCCCGTGGGGCGTGTGGCCTCATGGGCATTCACCATGATGTGGTGCTTAGCCGCCTCCTTGATGCAATAGAGGTAGTGGTCGTTCATCGACTGCGAATAGTGATGGTCGCCACGAGGGATGATATCGCCTACATAACCCGACTTCACGGCATCGTAGCCATACTGATTCATGAGCGTATAGGCTTTTTCAAGATAGCGCTCATAGTTTTGTGCGCTCGACGAGGTCTCGTGATGCATGAGCAACTTCACGCCTTTCGAGTGAGCGTAGTCGTTGAGGGCTTTCAAGTCGAAGTCGGGATAAGGTGTCTGGAAGTCGAACACGTCGCGCTTCCAGCGGTTTGCCCAGTCCTCCCAACCGACGTTCCAACCTTCCACGAGCACTTGGTCGAGACCGTTTTCGGCAGCGAAGTCGATGTAGCGGCGCACCTTCTCATTCGTCGCACCGTGGCGGCCGTTGGGAGTTGCCTTCATCCAGTCGATGTTGTCGAGTTGCACGGAGGGGAATTGATCGGTGTAATTCCACGACGACTTACCAACAATCATCTCCCACCACACACCACAATACTTCGTGGGATGAATCCACGAGGTGTCATCCAAGGCACAAGGGTCGTTGAGATTGAGGATGAGGTTTGAGGAAAGCATGTCGCGGGCATCGTCGGAGACCATCACCGTGCGCCACGGCGTTTGGCAAGGTGTCTGCATGCAACCCTTCAGACCTGTGGCATCGGGGGTGAGATGTGAGACGAACTTCGTGGGACCCACCAGCTCCAGATGCATCGTAGCATAGTTGATGCAGGCAGCCTCATGGATGTTGATGTAGAGGCCATCGTCGGAACGCATCTGCAGGGAGGTCTGCACAGCACTCTCGACGGGCGTCATCGAGGCATTGTCCCAAACCACAGCATCGACCTGCCGCTCGTTGGTGCCGTCTTGGTAGAGGCGGCCGCGCTTGTCAAATGATTCCTTCTGACGGGCGGGAATCTCCGTGAGGCGCGTCTGCTGGATGGGATACTCCTGCGTGTCGTAGTCGGCGGTGATCCACCAAGCCATGTGATCGCCGGCCAGTGCAAACTCCGTGCGCTCTTCCTTGATGAGGAAGTAGTTCAGTTCGGGCTGCTGCGGGAACTCATAGCGCAGTCCGATGCCGTCGTCGTAGACACGGAAGCGGATGAGAATCTCCCTTTTCTCCTTGGGTTGCGACAAGGTGGCAACATACTCGTTGTAGTGGTTGCGGATGGTGCGGGTCTCGCCCCACACGGGCTCCCATGTCTCATCGAAAGTGGAGGTTTGCTCGTTCTTCAGCGAGAAACCATTGAGGAGGTCGGTTTCACGAAGGCCACGCGAGGCATGCTTGTCGCGTGCGAGGTAGAAGCCGAGACGAGAGGGCAGGATGACTGCCCGGCCTTTGTAGTCGAGGTTGTAGGTGGGAACTCCGCCTTTGGCAAGCTGGAAGGTCAGTGCCACGTTGCCATCAGGCGATTTCGTTACGGTCTGCGCATGCGCGGCGACCAATGGCAGCACGAGGGCTGCAAGGGCTAGAATAGTTTTCTTCATAAAATACCTCCCCCGACCCCTCCAAAGGAGGGGAGTGCCTGGCGGGTTGTGGGGGACTGCCAAGCTTTTTAATATTTATCGAACGTTGTTTTCCACTATCTCTATCACCTCCCAGGAGGAGGAGACTTTGTGGGCGAAAAATGCATTTCAAACTCCCCTCCCCTCGGGAGGGGGAGGGGGTGGGTTTCTGGGTGGTTTTTTCCTACCTCCCACTCAGCGTCACCAGCTGGGCAATGCCATTCGAGAAGCCTTCGCAACCGATGAGGTCCTCTACGCAGAGGTGCATGCGATAGCGCCAGTAGTGTTTCGGATTAGCGGGAATGTTCACACGCTCGGCGTTGGCGTCCTTCAGGCGCAGATGCTCGTCGATGGCGAGCCAGTCTTGCAGGGCGATGACGCACACCATCGACGGCGACGACAGATGGTTTGCAATGATGTCGCGAGCCAACCAGCCTGGCATGGGATGCGGGGCAGGACCTTCCTTCCAGAGCACCTGATTAAAATAGCTCTGTGAGCGCTCCATGTCTTCGTCCCACCACATACGCAACGTCGGCGTGTCGTGAGAAGAGATGGTGCAAACACTGCGATAGGGATTCCTTTCGAGCACACCGAAACGCACCGACGGGTCTTTCGGCATCGACTGCAGCTCAAGCGAGAGGATGCGGAGTTCGTTCATCACCCACTGCACGCAGTCGGGCACCATACCGAGATCCTCGGCGCAGACCAGCATGCGCGTTGCCTGCACCAGTCGCGGCAGCTTCTTCATTGCCTCGCGATACCAGAACTGGTTGTTGCGGCGGTAGAAGTAATCGTCGTAGAGGCGCTGGAAGGCTTCTCTCTCCCAAGCAGAGAGCTGCTGGAACATTTCTGTCTTCTGAACACTGATGCGCGGATGATAGCGATTGGGATCCTTGTGGTCAACGAGGAAGAGCGAGTCGATATGGCTGTGAACGCCCCACGAATTGATTTCCTCGAGACTCAGACCCAGTGCGGGCGAGAACTGTCCCATCAGACCGGAGGCATGCGGCATGGGAATCTCCCAAATGCGGAAGAAGCCGAGCACGTGGTCGATGCGATAGGCGTCGAAGAAATGGCTCATATTCTGGAATCGGCGCACCCACCAAGCACAGTTGTCGCGAAGCATCTCATCCCAGTTGTATGTGGGGAAGCCCCAGTTCTGGCCATCCTCGGCAAAGTCATCTGGCGGCGCACCAGCCTGACCGTTCATGTTGAAGTACTTCGGTTCCATCCATACATCGCAACCCACACGGCTCACACCAATGGGGATGTCACCCTTCAGGATGACACCTTGCTGGCGGGCATGGTCGTGAACGTCCTGCATCTGCGTCTTCAGCACAAATTGCACGTAATAGTAGAAGGCAACTTCCTTATATGCTTTCGTACGAGGATTGGAGAGAGCCTTGCGATCGGCCTCGTCCCAAGTCTCGTGGCCTTTCCATTGCGAGAAATCAACCGTGCCGGTTTGGTCACGCAACAGACAGTACTGGGCGTATGGCACCAGCCATTGTTCTGTTTCGTGGAAGAACGTCTTGAACGCCTCGGAGCGCAACACTTGCTGGCCTTCCTGCTCGAAGATGGCACGCAGATAGTCGCGCTTCGCATTGTTCACACGCTCGTAGTCGATTTGCGGCAGGGCATTCAACTCCTCACGCAGGGCCTCGAACTGCTTCTTCAGCTTCGCGTCCTTCAGTTCGGGCAGCTGGCGCAGGTCGGCATATTGGGGGTGCAGAGCGAACACCGAGATGCAGGAGTAGGGATAGGAATCGGTCCAGGTGTGAGTAGACGTGGTGTCGTTGATGGGCAACACCTGCAGCAGACGCTGATGGGTGCGGGCCACCCAGTCGACCATCAACCTCAAATCACCGAAGTCGCCCACGCCGAACGAGCCTTTCGAGCGAAGCGAGAACACCGGCACAAGCGTTCCTGCCACCCGCTGATTGGGGATAGCGAAGAAGGCCTGGTCGAGATGATATACCTGTACGTCGCCACGACGGAGGTCGGTGGGCACGTAAAGTTCACGATTGTGACCGGTCTCCCAGAGAGGTTTCTCTCCACCCATCGCCACAAACTTCATCTCTACACGTCGTCCGGCAAAGGCTGTAGCATCGAGGTCGACAACCCACTCGTTGTAGTTGTGCTCGGTCATGGGCACTGCCTTCTCAAGATTCCAATAGCCCAGCTCGTCGTTCTCGCCTGCAGCAACAAGCCGCTGTCCGGCCAACAGCTGCGGAGCACGCACGATGAGACGAAGGATGGGCGACCCACCTTGAGCGTTTTCACCCCTCTCCCTCGCAGGGACGGGCTGGGGGGTGGACCTCCTCAAGCAATCCGTAAACGCCGAACTATAGAGATAGCTGTCCTCGGGCATGTCGATCCAACGATCGTAGACATGGAAGCACAATGCATCGGCAGGCTTGAGTTCGAGGCGGTGGGCCACGGTGCGCCATTCGGTGCGCTCCTCGCTGCCATTGTTGTCGACGCTATAGAAATAGTCAAGCACGTCGCCAGCGCCCTGAGCTGTTGCGGGAGCCCGATAGTTATTTAAAGCATACGTCCACTGACGACCGTCGGTGGTAGCCATTCTGTACTGAGCGGTAGTTTCCTTTCCGTCTTCATTCTTACGGACGATATTCAGCACGAGTTCCTCGCCAAATACCGTATGGTATTCAATGTGAAAATAGATGTTCATAGGTTTTTGTTATTAATTTCTGCTTCAAAATTACGAATAAAATATATAAGGTGTACTCTGCAAAAAGAGCAAAAGAGAAAATTAAGTGCGCAAACGTTTGCATAAAAATACTGGAAAAGCGCAAACCGAACCCATGAAATGTAAAGATAATTGACGACTTACTTGCGTCTTCAACTAGAAAGGAAAAGACCATGACAAGTAAAAGATGCTGACAAAACAACGAAAAAGCAGCTCTCACTCGCCAATAGTGATGGGTGTTTTACATGAAATTATGCTCCATAACGGCCAAAGCTATGCTCCTGGGCTGCTAGAGCTATGCTCTACGGCTCCAAAAGCAATGCTTTCAGACTCCAGGAGCTATGCTTTCCGACTCCGGGAGCTATGCTTTCCGACTCCGGGAGTTATGCTTTCCGACTCGGGGAGTTATGCTTTCGGACGCGGGGAGTTATGCTTTCCGACTCCAAAAGCTATACTTTCCGACTTCAAAAGCTATGCTTTCGCAGCCGACGAGCAAAGATTTGAAAGCAGAAAAGCTCGCAAGTAGCTGATTAACAGCAACTTACGAGCTTTCCTGGTTTTGGCCATTTCCCCTCACAAAGACCCTTCTTTTTGAAAAACCGGCTAAAATGAAGGCGAAAAACGGCATTTCTTCAACTTTTCTGACAATAAAACTTTATGCAACAGCTGTACAAATGCACGCTTTAAAACACGATGGCAAGCGACACCGACTGCGGGCCAACTGCCACTGAATAGCGCGAATGTTCGCCAGTGAGCTTGTCGCCCAGCCAATAGCCGGCCTCGGTGCCGAGAATGCCGATGGCGGCACCCGCTGCAACATCATACCAATGGTGGCGATCGAGGCAGACGCGCTCAACAGCCACCGCCGTCGCAACACCATAGCCGGCAACGCTGTACCACACCGACCGCCGACCGTACTCCTTATTTAATATGTGCGCGCCCGCGAAAGCTATGGTGGCATGTCCCGAGGGGAACGAGTGGTTGTCGGTGCCATCGGGTCGCCGCTCATGGATGGAATGCTTCAGCGCCCACGTGGTTCCTGCCGCCAAAACATAGCTGGCAGCGCTATTCACCACCAGTCGCTTCCACGACGACGCACCCTCTACACCACATGCCTTCAGGGCAAACACCGAGGAGATGGGGACGAAACGGACCACTCCTCCAACGCCATTTGAGACCTCCCCCGACCCCTCCGAAGGAGGGGAGGGCCTGCCGGCACAAGGGGTGGCGGGCATTGATAAGATGAGCAACAGGGTGGCGAAGGTTGCTATGAAGTGGTGGCGCATGATTATTAATTCTTCTGAATGTGGGTAGCGACAAAGCCGCAACGGATGGTAAATAAATAGAGAAAGGCTCCTGGGGAAGGAGCTGTTCCTGCCCCGAGAAGCCTTGGTTTTGCTTGCAATGCCTTACTCAGCCATGTCCTCCTCTACGATGGAGGCGCTGCGGGAGGTCTTGATGAGCCCTACGCAGGCAGCACCGCAGACGAGCAACACGCCGGAGACAATCATCATCGTTGCCGAGTGACCGCCCACCAATCTAAGAACGAAGCCACCACAGACGGCTGCGATGATCTGCGGCAAGCAGATGGTGCCGTTGAAGAGACCCAGATAGGCTCCCATGTGGCCGTAGCCCTGCAGGGCATTGGTGACAAACGTGAACGGCATGGCGAGCATGGCTGCCCATGCGCAACCGATGAGCAGGAACGGAATGATCTGTCCGTACTGGTTGGGCACGAAGGGAATCAGTGCAAAGCCGATGCCACCGAGCACAAGACTGACGGCATAGGCCATCTTCGTATTCTTGAAGCGCGGCAGAATGGTTGCCCACACCACAGAACCCATGGCCTGGATGGCATAGAGCACGCCCGTCCAGTTACCAGCTACCTGATACTCCTCTGAGGCAGAATCGGTGCTGTTCCACACGGTTTCAGCGACTGCATCAACGACGTAGGTCCACATGTAGAGCAGGGCTGCCCAGCAGAAGAACTGCACGAGGCCGACCTTCCAGAAGGTGGCGGGAGCATTCTTCAATAATGTGAACCAGTTTGCCTTGTCTTCTTTGTCTTCAGCAACAGGATTGTACTCACGGTATTCCTGCGGATTCCACTCTCGCACCTTGATGGTGGTATAGATGACGCAGATGATGAGAATGGCGGCACCGATGTAGAACGACCACACCACCGACGGCGGCACAACGCCAGGAGCAGCGATGTTGGCGATGCCAACGGCAGCAAAGATGTATGGGAACAGGAATCCCACCACCGAACCGGCGTTGCAAAGGAACGACTGGATGCTGTAAGCCTTGGCCTTCTGCTCTTCGTTCACCATGTCGCCCACCATCATCTTAAAGGGCTGCATGGCCATATTAATAGAGGTGTCGAGGAGCATCAGCATCAGCAAGCCAAACATCATCACCGACGACACCGCCAGTCCCAACGAACCGGCATTGGGCAACAGGCACATCACCAGCACGGCGACGGTGGCTCCAACAAACAAATAGGGGATGCGACGGCCGAAGCGCGTCCATGTCTTGTCGCTAAGCGAACCCACGATGGGCTGCACAATGATACCCATCAGCGGCGGAAGAATCCAGAAGTAGCTCAGGTCGTGAGGGTCGGCACCGAGGGTGCGGAAGATGCGCGAGATGTTTGCACTCTGCAGGGCGTATGCAATCTGTACGCCGAAGAACCCGAACGACAGGTTCCACAGTGCCCAAAACGATAAATTCGGTTTCTGTTTCATAATGAAAACCTCCCCCCGACCCCTCCGAAGGAGGGGAGTGCCTGCCGGTTAGTGGGGAGATGGCAGGCGGTATGGTTGTTGATATTTTCTCTGCTTAGGCTGCAATCATCGCAGCAGACGCTAAAGGCAAACACCGAGGAAAGCCAGATGCAGACCGGTTAAATAATTGTCACGCAAGTAGAAACCTTTACTTGTACCCGGCAGGCCCTCCCCTCCTTCGGAGGGGTCGGGGGAGGTTTTCACCTCGTAGTCCCACGTATGATAAGTCTAGTTCTGACGACGCGCTTCTCAACATGGCCCTGCGGCAGCGAGCCTTCCACCAGCTGGATGAGGATGTTGGCAGCCTCCTCGCCAACGGTGACGCCACGCTGCTCGACGGTGGTGAGCATCGGGTCGCAAGCCACAGCTCGCTGACCATTCGTAAAACCGCATATCGAGATGTCCTCAGGCACACGATAGCCCATGCGTTTCGCTGAATAGAGGATGCCGATGGCGGTGTCGTCGTTGACGGCAAAGAACGCATCGGGTATCTCCTCCTCCGAGAGTATCTGCGGCGTAATGGCCTCAGCATCAGCGCGGTTGTCGCAGATGTGCACCCATTCCTTACGCGGCTGCAACCCCTGTCGCAGCAATGCATCACGATAGCCGTTATAGCGGTTCTTCGAAATCTCGAGCGTCATCGATGCGCCGTAGTAGGCAATGCGCCGACAACCCGTGTTGATGAGATGCGTTACGGCATTGAAGGCTCCCATGTAGTCGTCGACGACCACGCGCGAAGCATTCACACCAGTGCAGATGCGGTCGTAGAACACCAGTGGCACACCCATGTCGATGAGCTGCTGGAAGTGGTCGTACTTCTGCGTGTCCTTGGCCTGCGAGACGATGATGCCACACACCTTATGTTCATAGAACGACTTACAGATTCGCACTTCGCGGTCATATTGCTCGTCGCTTTGCGCAACCATGATGCTATAACCGCGCGCCGAGGCCTCTTGCTCAATACCACTTAGAATCGAGGAGAAATAGAAATGTGCAAACTGAGGGATGATGACACCAATGATTTTCTGCGGACGCACACGCGAGTGGCGCAGCGTCTCAGCCACGTAGTTTGGCGTGAAATGGTGCGATTGCGCAAAAGCCTGTATGCGCTCGCGCTGAGCCGCACTAATGCGGGGCGAATCCTTCAGTGCACGCGACACCGTAGCAACGGAAACACCCAGCTCCCGCGCAATGTCCTTCATCGTAATCGGTGTTGCTTCTTTCTTCATTTTCTCGTGTCAGTAGTAAGACCATAGGTCTCGGTTTTGCAAAGTTAGGTAAAACTGCCGATACCTTGTCTTATCAATTTCAATTTGTTAGCGTTTTTACTATGCAAACGTTTGCACAACATTAATAACGTTTTTTGCACAAAAAAAGTACAAATAGTATTAGGAAATATTACCTTTGCACCGTATTTTGTCGTTTTAGCGCCTAAAAACTAGGCAGTTACGGCATCCGACCTGGTATACTAACAACCAATAATAACTTAAACTCTTAAAAAATGTAGTAATGATGAAGCAGGTAAAATTAATGCCTAAGAGAATGCTCGCATTGATATGTGGGCTGATTCTCTCTATCACTGCCTTTGCACAGCAAATCACTGTCAACGGCAACGTGGTGGACGCTACCGGCGAACCAATCATCGGAGCCACCGTCCGTGTCGCAGGACAACAGGGTGGCGTAATTACCGATTTTGACGGTAACTTCCACATTCAAGCAAACAGCGGTGCTACCATCACGGTCAGCTACGTGGGCTATCAGGAAGCTCAAGTGGCCGCTGCTCCTCGTGTGAACATCGTACTCCAAGACGATGCCCAACTGCTGAAAGACGTGGTGGTCATCGGTTACGGTACGGTGAAAAAGAGCGATGCCACCGGTTCGGTGATGTCGGTAGAAGCCGACCAGCTGAACAAAGGTCTGGCTACGTCGCCCGCCGATCTGCTGCAGGGTAAGACCCCGGGTGTGCAGATCACGACCAACAGCGGTGCACCGGGCGCCGGTAGCACCATCCGCATCCGTGGCGGCTCGTCACTCTCAGCTTCTAACGACCCTCTGATCGTTATCGACGGTCTGCCCATCAGTGGAACAGGCATCAGCGGTGGTGACGTTCTGAACACCATTAACCCGAACGACATCGAGAGCTTCTCCATCCTGAAAGATGCTTCGGCAACCGCCATCTATGGTAGCCGTGCTTCTAACGGTGTGATTCTGATTACCACCAAGAAGGGTAAGGCAGGTTCGAAGCCTCGCGTGAACATTGACATGACGGGTACGGTGAAGACCGTTGCCAAGAAGGTCGACGTGCTCGATGCCAATGCCTTCAGAGAGTTCTTCACAGCCAACTATGCTGACAATGCCGACGCTATGGCTGCCCTGGGCAACGCCAACACCAACTGGCAGGATCAGATTTATCGCACTGCCTTCAGTGAGGAAATCAACGCTAGCGTGACGGGTGGCTATGTGGCAAAGAACAAAGCATTCAGCATGCCTTATCGCGTCAGCGCAGGCTTCCTGAACAATGATGGTACGCTGAAGACCACCAACATGAATCGTGGAACCATCGGCCTGAACCTCACTCCGACACTGCTCGACGATCGTCTGACCATCAACCTGAATGGTAAGGGTGTGTTCACGCACAACTCGTTTGCCGACGAGGGTGCCATTGGCCAAGCCGTGAAGTACAACCCGCTGAAGCCCGTCTACAACGAAGACGGTAGCTATCACTATTGGATGATCAGCGGTCTGCCCAACTCGATGTCCTTGCTGAACCCTGTTGCTCAACTGTACCAGCAAAACAAGGACTCCTATGTTCGTCGCTTCGTGGGTAATGCTCAGTTCGACTACAAGTTCAAGTTCCTCGAAGGCCTCCGCGCCAATTTGAACCTCGGTCTCGACTACAGCACCACAACAGGTTGGAACGTCACCGAGAAGGACAGCGAAATCTCTTGGCACAACAAGGTAGAGAATGGTAGTGGTGCTTGGCAGAAGTACACGCAGAAGCGCCAGGACAAGACCTTGGAGTTCTATCTCGCCTATGCTCGCGAGTTGAAGGAAATCAACAGCCGCTTCGATATCCTCGGCGGTTACAGCTGGCAGCACTTCCATAACGAGACCACCGACTTCAAGAGGGCCAACGATGGTTCTGGAACGGAATTCAACTACACACCACTCTTCAAAACAGAAAGCTATCTGGTTTCGTTCTACGGCCGTTTGAACTACACGTTCATGGACCGCTATCTCCTCACCGCTACACTCCGTAACGATGGTACATCGCGCTTCCAGAACAACAAGTGGGGTCTGTTCCCATCAGTAGCTCTTGCTTGGCGTATCAGCGAGGAGCCGTTCCTCCACAATGTCGACTGGCTGTCGAACTTGAAGCTCCGTCTGGGCTATGGTATCACCGGTCAGCAGAACATCGGTCAGGGTGACTATCCTTCTATTCCTACCTATCACACCAACATGGGTGGTTCGTACTACTGGTTTGGCAACAACGTCATCGTTCCTATCACTCCGAAGGGCTACGCCGCTCAGATCAAGTGGGAGGAGACCACAACTTATAACATCGGTCTCGACTTCGGTTTCTGGAACAACCGCATCAATGGTAGCGTTGACGTCTACAAGCGCGTCACCAACGACTTGTTGAACTACGTTCCCGTGGCTGGCCTGACCAACCTGACCAACTATCTGCTGCAGAATGTTGGTGATATGGAGAACAAGGGTATTGAAGTTGCCTTGAACGTAGTGCCCATCGAGAAGAAAGACCTGCGCTGGGAAATCGGCGTGAACGTGGCCTATAACAAGAACGAAATCACCCGTCTGACAGCCAGCGATGATCCCAGCTACCTCGGTGTAGAGACTGGCGGCATCTCCGGTGGTGTTGGTAACAACATTCAGATTCAGAAGGTAGGCAACCCGCTCAACTCGTTCTATGTATTCCAGCAGGTTTACGACGAGGCTGGCAAGCCCCTGGAAGGTGTCTACGTTGATCGCAACCACGATGGTCAGATCACCGACGACGACCGTTACGTTTACTACAAGCCCGATGCCGATGTGAACATCGGTCTGAACACCGAGCTGAGCTATCAGAAGTGGACCCTCTCGGCATCGCTTCGCTCAAGCCTTGGCAACTATGTCTACAACAACGTACAGTCGGATGCAGAGATGAAGGCAGATATGTGGACCAACAACTTCATTGCCAACCGCATTTCTTCAGCTCCTTACACCAACTTCGCACAGGCTCAGTACAAGAGCGACTACTATGTGCAGAACGCTTCGTTCCTGAAGCTCGACAGAGTGACACTTGCCTATAACATCTGCGACTGGGCACGTGTGCACTTCACAGCTCAGAACATCTTCACCATCACCAACTACAAGGGCGTAGACCCCGAGGTCGCAGGTGGTATTGATAATAATATGTATCCGCGTTCGCGCAACTTCCTCGTAGGTGCAAGCTTTAACTTTTAATCAATAGGAGGATCAGAATATGAAATTCAATATTAAGAAAACCGCTATATATAGCTTTGCCTTTGCTGCTGCAATGTCCTTCACTTCTTGTGTCGGCGACTTGGACGTTACACCTATCGACCCCAACCTCGACACTCCGGAGAATGTGCTCACTGGCACAGAGGCATACAACCAACTACTCGCCAAGTGCTATTCTGCACTCGCAGTGAGCTCGCCCGACGGTGATAGTGGCGGCCCTGATATCTCGGGTATCGATGGTGGCTTCGGTCAGTATCTCCGTGCCCTGTATAACCTGCAGGAGCTCCCCACCGATGAGGCAGTGATTGGCTGGAACGACCAGACCATTAAGGATCTGCACGGACTGCAGTGGACTTCAAGCGACGTCTTCGTATCTGCTTGCTACAGCCGCGTGTTCTATCAGATTTCCATCTGCAACGAAGTGATTCGCCAGATTGACGCTGCAGGCTCTAACGATGCCCTGATGCAGCAATATCGTGCAGAGGCTCGCGCCCTTCGCGGACTGAGCTATCTGCATGCCATCGACCTCTTTGGTAATGTTCCTTTTGCCGACGAGAAATCAGAAGTCGGTGGTGCCAACCCCCAGCAAATCAGCCGTGCCGACCTTTTCAACTGGATGGTCAAGGACATGGAGGAGTGTGCTGACCAGCTGCCCGCCAATCCTGAGAAGTATCGCGCTGGCAAGGGTCTAGTCTACATGATTCTGGCTAAGCTCTATCTGAACGCAAAGGTCTATACTGGCAATGCCAACTATGCAAAGTGTGCTGAGTACTGCCAGAAGATCATCGACCTGGGCTACAAGCTCGAGTCTTCTTCCAACTACTACAAGATGTTCTGTGCCGACAACGACCAGATGCTTGGTGTTGGTCACGAAATCATCTTCAGCGTCTATCAGGACCACATCAATACCCAAGCCTATGGTGGTACAACCTACATCGTCTGCGGTGGTATTGGTGGCAACATGGATCCTTCAGCCTATGGCCTCGGCGGTACTGGTTGGGGTGGACTGCGCGTAACACCTCAGTTCGTTGACAAGTTCGAGATCACCGACCAGCGTGCACAGTTCTTCACCGACGGTCAAAGCAAGACCATTACGGATCTGAGCAACTTCCAGAGCGGCTATGCCTTCACGAAGTTCACCAACCTGAAGGCCGACGGCACAAAGATGGCTGATGCCAACTCGTTCGTCGATACCGACTTCCCTGTGTTCCGTCTGGCTGATGTCTATCTGATGCTGGCTGAATGCCAGGTGGTAGGTGGTGTTTCTTGCGACGGTATTGCCAAGTTCAATGAGGTTCGCAACCGTGCAGGTGTGGCAAGCATTGCCAATCCCTCGGCACAGGACATCATCGACGAGCGTGCCCGCGAGCTTGCTTGGGAGTGCCATCGTCGTAGCGACCTCGTTCGCTTCGGTCTGCTCACCAGCTCCGACTATCTCTGGTCCCACAAGGGCATGAACAGCAACGTCGGTACGCCTCATGGCGTTGACAGCAAGTACAACCTCTTCCCGTTGGCTTCGAGCGATATGATTTCGAACCCGAACCTGACGCAGAATGCAGGCTATTAATTCATTTGCGAAAACGTATAAAATAAGTAGAAGATATGAAAGCAAAATATTTTAAGTCTGGTTTGCTGTTTGCGGCTTTCGCTATGCTGTTCGCAGCCTGTGACTCCGACCGCGACGACAATCCTGTGCTCGGTCCGAACAATACGGCCTCAGAGTTTGTGCTGAACGAATCGCCTCTCTCCGAGCAATACATTCAGTTGTCGGCCGACAACACCGTGAAGCTCACTTGGTCGCAGCCTAACTACGGTGTGAACACTCCCGTGAACTATAAAGTTCAGGTAGGTCTGGTCGAAAATGGTTCCGTGAAGTGGAATGAAAACTATCTGGAAACCGGTTTCACCTCATGCTCTGCTAACATCAGCGGTGAGGAGATTGCTAAGGCCATCTGTCAGATTGATGGTTTCGCAACCGAAGACGACTATGTCGACATGGGCTTCCGCGAGGTTGCCATGCGTGTCTTGGCTAACATTCAGACCACCAGCCAGCAGGAGGTAGAAGGCACTGCCATCGTTTCAAACTATGTCACCTTCAAGCACATGGCTGCATATTGCATGATTCCGAGCCTTGCCTATATCTATATCATTGGTAACTGCTCTGGTTGGACAGAACCCGCCAAGGCCAATGCCGAGGCTCTCGCTAACTGGCGTATCTATGAGACCGAGATTGGCAACAAGTACTTCCACGGAGTTATCACAATGCCCGACTACACGGGTGATGCCCTGATGTTCCGCTTCTACACCAAGCTGACAGGCTGGGACGGCGGCGACTCTTATGGATTCAAGGTTGATGACGAGGCTACAAGCATCGAACTGACCGACGGCGTCTACTCTGGTCCTGGTATGACTGGTAAGGGTGCTTGGTCAATTGCCGACTTCCCCGGTGGCGATCTCGACATCACTGTCGACCTGAATAAGAACACTGTGCGTTTCGAACTACTGAAATAATTTCGTCACCAGCAGAAAGAATGTTTAACTAAAGGTGGGAGCTGGGTCTCCCAACGCTCCCACCTCCATAAAACAATGAAGAAGATGAAAAAACTAAGTTTATATATGATGGCTCTGCTGAGCATGGTGCTGGTTTCTTGCAATCAGGACTTCCTGACGGAATTCCTGCCCCAGACCAATCTCCCCGAGAGTCAGCTTAAGATGAGCGATGTCAGCGTCAGTAGTTCTGTCTCTGCGATTAACATTGCCGACTTCATCAACGCTGAGACCGGTGAGGAGAAAGCAATTCCCATCGGCACAGCCAAGGTGGCTGAGGGTGCCATGCCCGCCAACACAATCCTGAAGGCCGAGGTAGAGTTTGCTACTGATCCTGATTTCTCCAACAAGGTTGTGCTCGATGCCAACAGCCTCGATGGTACCGACGTTATCTCGCTCTCGCCGAACGCTTTGCAAGATGCTTATTTCAATAACATCACTCGCAATCCTGCAACGACGACTGCTTATCTCCGCGTCGTCCTCTATACCGTCACCGATGGTACTTCGGTTGCCATCGTGGGCAAACCCGGTGAGAACTATTTCGGCGAGCGCACCATTCAGTTCACTCCGCTGAACAAGGTTCAGATTTCGCCTGCATACTATGTCATCGGTGCAGCTGCCGGCTGGAGTGCCGACGGAGCACGTACGCAGAAGTTCCAACACAGCGATGCAGATGTCTACGACGATCCTATCTTCACCATTATCGTTGATGCTGGTGGCGACGACTGCTGGTTCGCTATTGGCGACGACGCAGCCCTCGACGCAATCGCAAACGATAACGACTGGAGCAAGTTGCTTGGAACCAAGGGTGCCAGCGAGGATCTGACGGGAACCATGGACTTCCGTTACAATCTTGGTGGCGATCACTCCTTCCACGTAACAGGTGCCAAGAAGATCCGCATTACTCTTAATATGCTGGAGTATAGCTACACCATCGAACCTGTGAACATCGCTGATGCATACTATCTGGTAGGTGGTCCTGGCTCTTGGAGCAGCGATAAGAGCCAAAAGTTCAGCCACAGCAGTGCTGACGTATTCGATGATCCTGTATTCACTTACGTCTTCGAAGGCAATGGTGGTACTGGCGACATCTGGTTCGCATTTGGTGACGCCGATGCTCTTGACGCAATTGACGCAGGTGATTGGAACCAGCTATTTGGAACCAAGGGCGAAAGCACCGATCTGAGCGGTTCGTTCGATCGTCGTTATAACCTTGGTGGTGATCACTCGTTCTGCGTTGACGGTTCGGCCAAGTACTACCGCTTCTCCATCAATATGGCTGAGATGACCTACGAGATTACAACGCTGAACTTCGATCCGTTCGTCTATTTCATCGGCGCTACCGATGGTTGGGCAAACGCTGAGCAGAAACTCGCTCTCACCGACGAGAGTGGTATCTACACTGGCTACCTGTACTGCGCTGATCCTAATGGATGGGGCAACGAGTTCAAGTTCCAGAAGGTTGCAGGCGACTGGGATAGCCAGCTCAATAGCAACAATCTCAGCGACATCACGGGCGACTTTGCCAAGGGTGGCGATAACATCGTCGCTGCTGCTGGCGAGGGTGTCTACTACGTAACACTCAATCTCTCCACACTGACGCTGAATGCTGTGAAGGTGAACACGATGGGCATCATCGGCGACTTCAATGGCTGGGGTGGCGATGTTGTCATGCGTTGGAATGCCACCGACTACTGCTTCGAGGCCACCAATGCCGGTGTGACGGCTAATGGCTGGAAGTTCCGCGTGAACAGCGACTGGGGTATCAACCTCGGTGGTGCTACGTTGGGCGACCTCGTTGCCAATGGCGACAACCTCTCAGCTGTTGGTAACACCATTAAGCTCTATCCTACCCGCAAGACTTCTGACAAGATTTTCTGCACGGTAGAATAACCATCAGGCTCGCGCGAGCCTATGAATGAAATCGGGCGGAGTGGGCACTCACAAGGGTTCCCCTCCGCCTTTTCGTTTTCTCAAAACATCTAATCGTTAATGATATGAAGAAACTTTTATACTTCGCTACATTTTCATTTTGTTGCATCCTCGTGGCTTGCCAGCCGAAGGTGGCTCAGGAGCCCGAAGGTCCCGTTGCTCCCCTGGCACAGATGCCTGCCGTGAAGGATGTCGCCATGTATCAGGTGAACCCCCGTGTGTTTGCCCCAGAGAATTCGCTGCGTGCCGTTGCCGACCGTATCGACAGCATCAAAGCCTTGGGTGTCAACGTCATGTGGGTGATGCCCATCTATCCCATTGGCATCGAGAAAGGCAAGAACTCGCCCTATTGCATCCAAGACTACAAGGCCATTGCACCTGAATTTGGAACGCTGAACGACTTCAAGTATCTCGCCCGCACTTGTCATGAACACGGCATGGCTATCATCCTCGACTGGGTAGCCAACCACACGGCATGGGATCATCCTTGGGTAAAGGAACATCCCGATTGGTATACGCACGACGCCGAGGCAGACACCATTATTCATCCGCGTCCCTGGGACTGGTACGATGTGGCCGATTTGAACTATGACAACAAGGACATGCGTGCAGCCATGATCGATGCCATGAAGTATTGGATTGCCGATGTGGGCATCGACGGCTTCCGCTGCGATGTTGCCGACGGCGTGCCTGCCGACTTCTGGAAAGAGGCCATCGACACTCTGCGTCAGGCTGCTGGCAAGCGCCAGATCCTCATGCTTGCCGAGGGCAAGCGTGCCGACAACTTCACCGCCGGCTTCGACATGAACTACGGTTGGGACTTCAAAGACCAGATTGTGCGTGTCTTTAACGAAAATCAGCCAGCCTCATCGCTCTTCGATGCCGATAAGGCCGAGTACGACAGCCTTCCTGCAGGCAAGGTAAAACTGCGCTTCACCACCAACCACGACCACAGTACCGAAAAGACGCCTCCCGTGGAATTCCAGTCGCTGCGCGGTTCCATGGCTGCCTATGTGGCCTCGGTGTTCCTGCATGGCGGTGCACTCATCTATGGTTCGCAGGAAGTGGGCTATCCCGAGCCCATCAACTTCTTCAAGTATGTGCCCGTTGATTGGAATGCCAACCCGCAGACTTATGCTGAATACAAGCAGCTTATCAAGATCTACAACGAGAATCCTGAGGTGCGTGAAGGTAACATCGTGCCCTTCCCCCACAAAGACGTGCTTGCATTCGAGCGTAATCTCAATGCAGACCGCATGCTTGTGCTCGTCAACCTACGTGACTCTGCCATCACGATTCCTACGCCGCAGCCTTGGCTCAACAAGGAGGCCGTCGACCTCCGTACAAACTTCATAGCTGCGCTGCGCGACTCTGTTCCGTTGGGACCTTTCGCCTATTTCATTTTGAAGTAAATGTCGACCCTCCCAAGGAGGGAAGTAATCCTTTTATAACATATCATTCAATATGAAAAGAATATCATCTATCATCCTAACCATTTTATTCACCCTTCTCCCCTTCTTTGGAGGAGTCGGGGGAGGTTCCCTGCGCGCTGCCGACGGCTGGCCCTCTCAATACAAGGGTGTTATGCTGCAAGGTTTCTATTGGGATTCCTTCGATGCAACCAATTGGAACGTGCTGAAGTCGCAGGCCAGCGAGCTTGGCCAGTACTTCTCGCTGGTGTGGTTGCCCCAGAGTGCCAACTGTGGCGGACAGTCCATGGGCTACGACGACCTCTACTGGTTTAGCAACTACACCTCCTCGTTTGGTACCGAACAGGAGTTGCGCGACCTCATCAAGGCCTTTAAAGACAATGGCATCGGCACCATCGCCGACATCGTCGTCAACCATCGCAAGAGCAACAACGGCTGGTTCGGATTCCCTACTGAAACTTACAAGGGAGTCACCTACACCATGGGTTCCACCGACGTCTGCTCCAACGACGACAATGGAAAGGCCAAAGCTGAGGCCGACCGTCTTGGCGTAAGCCTTGGCAACAAGGACACTGGTGAAGGTTGGGACGGCATGCGCGACCTCGACCATACCAGCACGAATGTGCAGAACACCGTGAAGGCTTATCTGAAGATGTTGCTTGAAGACTTTGGCTATGTGGGCTTCCGCTACGATATGGTGAAAGGCTATAGCGGCTCCTATACGAAGCTTTACAACGAGTACAGCAACCCGACCTACAGCGTCGGTGAATGCTGGGACGGCACGCAGACCATTCGCAACTGGATCGATGCGACCGAAAAGACATCTGCCGCTTTCGACTTCCAGTTCCGCTACACGGTGCGCAATGCCGCAAACAATGGTCTGTGGAACCGCCTGGCACAGCAGAACGATGGCAACTGGCCACTCGTCAGCAGCAACTACCAGAGTGGTTCTTATCGCCGTCTGGCAGTGACCTTCGTTGAGAATCACGACACCGAGCGCCGCTCGAATGCTGCTCAAGACCCGTTGAAGAAAGACACGCTGGCCGCCAATGCCTATTTGCTCGCGATGCCTGGCACCCCTTGCATCTTCCTCACTCATTGGATTGACTGCAAGCAGGCCATTAAAGCCATGATCGATGTGCGCCGCCTATTAGGTATTCACAACGAGAGCACCTACACCAACCGTATTCCGAACACCTCCGTGACTAGTGTGGCTGCCTATGAGAGCAAGGGCACCGACGGCTCGCTGCTCGTCGTCCTGGGCAACCTGAAAGACTATGAGCCCATTGCCTCGCAGTGGGTGAAGGTCCTCAGCGGTCATCACTATGCTTACTACCTGCAACCTTCCATGAACATCGCGTGGGTTGACTGCGCGTCGGGTCATTACGAGAAGTCGTTCCAGGCTACGCTCACCGCCGTCACAGAACAGACGGGAGCTCAGCTCGTTTTTACCATTGACGGTTCTACACCTTCTGCCAGCAACGGCACGCGCTGCGCCAGCGGCACCAAGGTAAGCATTCCTGCCGAGAAGACCACCACGCTGAAGGTCGGCCTGCTCGTGGGTTCTACCGTCAGCGCCATCCAGACACGTCAGTACGAGGTTAGCGAAACAAAGCCCGAGGACGTCTCCATCCCTGACTTCTGCACTCGCACCGAGGATGAAGTTTGTGCTTTCTTCGAGGCTCCTCTCACCTGGACCAGCACCATCTGCTGCTGGGCATGGACCGATTCGCCTTCCGACAACTTCACCTACTCCCAGCGCAAGAACTGGCCGGGTGTCGACTGCACGCTTCTCGGCACGGCTAAGAATGGCAACAAGGTTTGGAAGTGGACGTGGGACGGCACGAAGCAGAACAACTCTTCTGCGAAGCAGCCCGCAAAGATCATCTTCAGCAACAACGGCTCTCCGCAGACTGCCGACCTGCCCTTCACGAATGGTGGCTATTACAACAAGGATGGCTTCCAGGCACAAGTGGCAACAGGCATCGAAAGCGTCACGCTTGAACCCTCTGCAGAATGCGAAGAGAGTGCTGCCATTTATAACCTCCGTGGACAGAAAGTCGGAACTTCATCTTTGAAGAACCTGCCAAAGGGCATTTACATTGTTCGCGGACAAAAGGTTGTGATTCGGTAATCGCTTCCATCCCGTCATATCTTATTGGCTACAAAAAGCAGAGCGCATCCCCCGCGTTCTGCTTTTTGTTTTATGTACTTATCTCCACCTAACAATTTGTCTGCTAACGAATGCTCTTCATGTGCAAAAAAACACAAATTTAATAGATTATTTGCATAATTCCAGAAAATTTCATACTTTTGCAACTCATTATCAGGATAGTTCGTTTTTGAACGAAAATCCTTATTTGGATGATTACGAAACGAAATAAGCAATGGAACAGAAAAACTACAAACGGACGACCGTCACTGCCGCACTGCCTTATGCCAACGGCGGAGTACACATCGGACATCTGGCTGGCGTATATGTGCCTGCCGACATCTACGTGCGCTATCTGCGACTGAAGAAACAGGATGTTGTCTTCATTGGCGGTAGCGACGAACATGGTGTGCCCATCACCATCCGTGCTCGCAAAGAGGGCATCACACCTCAAGACGTTGTCGACCGCTACCACGAGCTCATCAAACGCTCCTTCGAGGACTTCGGTATCTCATTCGACATCTATAGCCGCACCACCAGCGACATACACCATAAGTTTGCCGCCGACTTCTTCCGCAAGCTCTACGACGAGGGAAAACTCGTGGAGAAGACCACCACGCAGCTCTACGATGAAGAGGCCCACCAGTTCTTGGCCGACCGCTACATCACCGGCGAGTGCCCACACTGCCACAACGAAGGCGCTTATGGCGACCAATGTGAGAAGTGCGGCCGCGACCTCTCGCCCACCGAGCTCATCAACCCGAAGTCGACCATCAGTGGTTCAACGCCCGTACTGAAGGACACGAAGAACTGGTATCTGCCTCTGAACGAATATCAGGAGTGGCTGAAGACGTGGATTCTGGAAAACCATAAGGAGTGGCGCTCGAACGTCTACGGACAGTGCAAGTCGTGGCTCGATATGGACCTGCAGCCGCGTGCGATGACTCGCGACCTTGACTGGGGCATTCCCGTTCCCGTAGAGGGAGCAGATGGAAAGGTGCTCTATGTTTGGTTCGATGCCCCCATCGGCTACATCTCGAACACCAAGGAGCTCTGTGACCGCGAGCCAGAGCGCTGGGGCACATGGCAACAGTGGTGGCAGGATGAGGACACGCGCCTCGTCCATTTTATCGGCAAGGACAACATCGTTTTCCACTGCATCATCTTCCCTGTGATGATGCGTGCTCACGGACAGTACATCATGCCCGACAACGTGCCGGCCAACGAGTTCCTGAACCTTGAGAACGACAAGATTTCAACATCGCGCAACTGGGCTATCTGGCTGCATGAATATCTCGTTGACTTCCCCGGCAAGCAGGATGTGTTGCGCTATGTGCTCACCGCCAATGCTCCCGAGACGAAGGACAACAACTTCACCTGGCGCGACTTCCAGGACCGCAATAACAACGAACTCGTGGCCGTCTATGGCAACTTCGTCAACCGTGCCCTTCAGCTCACGAAGAAATACTTCAATGGCATCGTGCCCGAGTGTGGCGAACTCACCGACATTGAACGGCACGCCATCGACGAGTTCAAGGATGTGAAGCAGAAGGTAGAGTCGCTGCTCGACCAGTTCAAGTTCCGCGAGGCACAGTTCGAGGCCATGAACCTCGCCCGCATCGGTAATCGCTACATCACCGAGTGCGAGCCGTGGAAGGTGTGGAAGACCGATCCGAAGCGCTGCGAGACCATTCTCTATGTATCGCTTCAACTCACGGCCAACCTCGCCATCGCCTTCGAACCGTTCCTGCCGTTCTCGTCGAAGAAGCTGCGCCAGATGCTTAACATTGAGGCATTCGACTGGAACCAGCTCGGTCAGACCGACATTCTGAAACCCGGTCACCAGCTGGCAGAGCCTTCGTTGCTGTTCGAAAAGATTGAGGACGATGCCATTCAGGCGCAGCTTGACCGCCTGGAGCGCATCCGCAAGGAGAACGAGGCCGCTCAATACAAAGCCGAGCCCGTGAAACCCGAGGTGAGCTTCGAGGACTTCGAGAAACTCGACATCCGCGTTGGTCACGTCCTGCACTGCGAGCGTGTGAAGAAGTCGAAGAAGCTGCTGCAGTTCTCCATCGACGATGGAAGCGGTCAGCCGCGCACCATTCTCTCTGGCATCGCCCAGTGGTGGGAGCCCGAGCAGCTCGTTGGAAAGGACGTGCTCTTCGTGGCTAACTTCGCACCACGCAAGATCATGGGCATCGAGAGCCAAGGAATGATTCTCTCGGCTGTCGACTACGACGGTTCACTGGCTGTCACCTCACTGCTCCGGGATGTGAAGCCCGGCTCGCAAGTGGGATGACGACCTTCCCGCTAGCGGGACAAAACATGACGACATTTTTCCATAATCGAAAATTTATAAATGTTCATCAGGGCATCTTGGCTGTGAAGTCGAGATGCCTTTCTCTTTCTTATAGAAAGAAATGCAAAGAGATTTTCTGGCATCCTCAATACTCCCTATTTGCCTTTATTTATAGTTGAATTGCGTTAATCTTAGCAAAATCAGTCAATTATTACAACCTTTTTTCGTAACTTTGCACCCAATATGAATCTGACAAGCATAGTGGGCAAGCTTTTTGTGCCCCGACAGAAAGAACTGGAGCGCCATTTCACCGACGGCGAGCAACTGCAAAAGCAGGTGCTAAATAGATTATTGGCTCAAGGCGCTAACACCGAGTATGGTCGGAAGTATGACTTCGCGAACATACATTCCTATGAAGAATTTACAAGACTCGTCCCGCAGACAGCCTATGAGGAATTGGCTCCCTGGATAGACCGCATGCGCCACGGCGAGCGAAATGTGTTGTGGCCTGGACTGGTGACGTGGTTTGCAAAGTCGAGTGGAACCACGAACGACAAATCGAAGTTCATCCCCGTGACGCGTGAAGGTCTGAAGAATATCCACTTCCGCGGAAGCAAGGATGCTGTGGCATTCTATTTTGAGAACAATCCGAAGAGCCGCATGTTCGATGGTAAGGCACTGATTCTCGGCGGTAGCCACCAGCCAAACTATAATGTTGCACACTCGTTAGTAGGCGACCTGAGTGCTATTCTCATTGAGAACATCACCCCGATAGCCAACCTGAAGCGCGTGCCGTCGAAGAAGACGGCCCTGATGAGTGACTTCGAAGAGAAGCGCGAGAAGATTGCCCGCGAGACACTGCATCAGGATGTCACCAACCTCAGCGGTGTGCCTTCGTGGATGATGAGCGTTCTCGTGCGAGTGCTGGAGCTGTCGGGGGCCAAGACCCTCGACGAGGTGTGGCCAAATTTGGAAGTGTTCTTCCATGGTGGCATCGCCTTCACGCCCTACCGTCACCAATACGAGCAGATTATCCAGACGCCACGCATGCACTACATGGAAACCTACAATGCCAGTGAGGGATTCTTCGGACTGCAGAACGACCTTACTGACCCGGCTATGATGCTCATGCTCGACTACGACGTCTTCTACGAGTTCATTCCTCTCGACAGCGATTCTTCTGATGCTGATGCTGACAATGCTTCAAAGATTGTACCTCTCTGGGGCGTGGAGACAGGCAAGAACTATGCGATGATGATTACCACTTCGTGTGGTCTGTGGCGCTATATGATTGGCGACACGGTGATGTTCACGCAGAAGAATCCATATAAGTTCATCATCACTGGCCGCACAAAGTATTTCATCAATGCTTTCGGCGAGGAACTCATCATGGACAACGCCGAGCGCGGACTCGCCTATGCCTGCGAACAAACCGGTGCCGAGGTGCGCGAATACACTGCTGCACCGGTGTTCATGGACGAGCATGCCCACTGTCGCCACCAGTGGCTCATCGAGTTTGCTCGCGAGCCTGAGGACCTTGACGAGTTTGCCCGCCTGCTCGACAACCGCCTGCAGGAACTCAATAGCGACTACGAGGCCAAGCGTTCGCATAGCGTCACGTTGCAGCCATTGGAAATAGTGAAGGCTCGTCCGGAGTTGTTCAACGACTGGTTGAAGTCTCACCACAAGTTGGGTGGTCAGCATAAGATTCCACGCCTCTCCAACTCACGCAAGCACATCGATGAACTGCTGAAGTTGCAAGGTGACAAGGTGACAGAGTAACAAGGTGACAAGGCGACAAAGTAACAAGGTAACAAAGTCACAAGGTAACAAAGTCACAAGGTAACATGAAAATAAAAATGAAACATAGGAAGATGACAAAGGTAGCATCGAATGTTGTTACCTTGTTGTTTTGTTACCTTGCTGCTTCGTCGTGTGCCCGCATGGGAAACCCCGATGGTGGCTGGTTCGATGAGACGCCACCACGCGTCATCGGAGCCACGCCTGCCGATCGCGGCACAAACGTCACTTCGAAGAAGGTGCGCATCTTCTTCGACGAGTTCATCAAGATTGATAACCCAACGGAGAAAGTCATCGTGTCGCCGCCCCAGATTGAGATGCCTGAAATCAAGGCAACGGGTAAGCGCATCGAAGTGGAGCTGAAGGACACGCTGAAGCCGAACGTCACCTACACCATCGACTTCTCCGATGCCATCACCGATAACAACGAAGGCAACCCACTGGGCAACTACACCTATAGCTTCTCCACCGGTTCGGAAATCGACACGATGGAAGTAAGCGGCTATGTGCTCGAAGCCGAAAACCTTGAACCCATCAAGGGCATACAGGTAGGACTCTATCCCGCCGATGCTCCCGACTCCGTGTTCCGCTCGCAGCCGCTGCTGCGCATCTCGCGCACCGACAGCCGCGGCTACTTCGTCATCAAGGGCATCGCTCCCGGCAGCTATCGTGCCTTCGCCCTGCAGGATGCCGACGGCGACTACACATTCTCGCAGAAGAGTGAGAAGATTGGCTACTCGCACGATGTCTTCACGCCATCGTCGAAGCCCGACACCCGCTACGACACCATCTGGCAGGACACCCTGCACATCGATCGTATTATTCCTATCCCTTACATCCACTACATGCCCGACGACATCGTCTTGCGTGCCTTTACCGAGACGATGACCGACCGTATGCTCATCAAAACCGAACGCAAGGAACCCGACCGGCTGGCGTTCTACTTCACCTACGGACACGACGAAATTCCTGTGTTGCGAGGCCTGAACTTCAACTCCGACGGTGCCTTCCTCATCGACCGGGCATGGAACGAGCACCCGGCACCCGGCAAGAAAGCATCGTCGAAGAGCAACGAACAAGCTTCCGCCAATGCCGATACCATCACCTATTGGCTGCGCGACACCACCCTCATCAATCAGGACACGCTGCTCATAGAGGCACAATACTACATCACCGACACGCTTGGCCAGCTCGTCAACCACATCGACACGCTGTCGATGGTGTCGAAGGTGCCGTATGCGAAGCGGCAGAAGCAACAACAGAAAGCCTACGACGACTGGAAGAAACAGCAGGACAAGCGCAAGAAGCGCGGCGAGCCCTACGATAGCATCATGCCCGTTGAGCCGATGAAACTCACGATAGATGCACCGGGCCAGCTGGATCCTGACAAGAACATCACGCTGAAGAGCACCTTCCCATTCCTGAAGGTCGACACGTCGATGATACACCTCTATACAAAGATTGACACCACATGGTATCAGGCACGCTATGAGCTGAAGCATGTGAACAGTCAGACATTGCTCATGCGTGGCGAGTGGCGACCCAACCAGGAGTATAGCCTTGAAATCGACAGCGCCGCCATCGGCGACCTCTATGGTGCTACGTGCAAGGCTGTCAAGCAAGGTTTCAAGGTGAAGAGCTATGATGCCTACGGCACACTTTTCGTCACACTCAACGGGATGAAGGGACAACATGTCGTAGCACAGCTGCTCAACGGCAGCGACGACGTGCTGAAACAGGCTTTCACCGATAACGGCAATGCCGAGTTCTTCTATGTGAACCCAGGCAAATACTACCTCCGCATGTTCGTCGACAGCAATGGAAACGGCGTCTGGGACACCGGCAACTATGATGGCGACGCACAACCCGAGGAAGTCTACTACTACCCTGAGGAGATAGAGTGCAAAGCCAAGTGGGACATCACCGAGACTTGGAATCCCACCGCCCTCCCGCTCTACAAGCAGAAGCCCGGCAAACTGATCAAGCAGAAGGCCGACAAGCAGAAGACCATTCGCAGCAAGAACGCCGAGCGCGCCAAGCAGTTGGGAATCAAGGAGCCTGATCAGGAGTAAGGGAGCGCAACGCGCTGCGCGCGGTGTAAAGACGCTATGCGTCGTGTAAAGAGCCTTCGGCTCGTGTAAGGTGTAAAGACGCTATGCGCGGTGTAAAAAGCCTGCAGCTTGTGAAAAGTGTAAAGACGTTGCGCATCGTGTAAAGTGTCTATGGCTTGATTAATCTTTTTGGTACACGCTCCGTCTAAATAGCAAGTGAGTGTTTACACAATTAGAAAACCCATAAAATGAACTCAAGATGAAAAAAATAACGAGCATCCTTCTACTTTTCTTCCTCACCGTGTCGCTCAACAGTTCGGCACAGTGCACATTCCGCAACACGGCGTTCAAGTCGGGTGAGTATCTGTCCTACAACCTCTACTACAACTGGAAGTTCGTATGGGTGAAAGCGGGCACCGCCAGCATGTCTACCGTGCAGAGCAGCTACAAGGGCAAGCCTGCGTGGCGCGCCTCGCTCACCACTCGCGGCAACCAGAAGGTCGACGATGTGTTTGTGCTGCGCGACACGCTGTTGTGCTATTCCTCGCTCGACTTAGCACCTCTTTATTACCGCAAGGGCGCGCGCGAGGGCAAGCGCTATTATGTCGATGAAGTGTTCTACGACTACAGCGCCGGCAAGGTCAACCTGCGCCAGCATCGCCAGAAGCACGACGGCACACATGCCTGGCTGAAGAAGAGCTACAACGACTGCGTCTACGACATGCTGAACATGTTCGTTCGTGCCCGCTCGTTCAACCCCGAGAGCTGGAAGAAAGGCCACGTCATCGACTTCCCGATGGTCGACGGCAACAGCTGCGACCCCGCCCGCATCGTCTATCGTGGCAAGCAGGTCATCAAAGGCGACAACGGCGTTAAATATCGCTGCCTGCAGCTCTGCTACATGGAAAAGGACGGCGACAAATGGAAGCGCGTTGTCGACTTCTACGTCACCGACGACGAGAACCACATCCCCGTGCGCCTCGACATGTTCCTGCGCTTCGGTTCTGCCAAAGCCTTCGTCGTGGGCATCAAGGGAAACAAGAATCCCATTGCCTCCATCGTGAAGTAATCGCATGCAATATCTCCTTATATTTGTCATCGCAGCAGTACTCTACGCCATCAGCCTCAGCATCTACTTAGGTTGCAACCAGGGTATGGCCCGCAATGCGCGTGGACAGCAGAGCCGGCGCCTGCTCTTCGCCACGCTGCTTGCGGTTTCGCCCATTGCCTTCTACATCTTAACATCACAACCCCTCAACGCCTCAACCTCTCCGCTCGACCCGCAGGGGCGCTTTCTGAGCGAAGCGGGGAAAGAACTCCTCAACCCCTCCCTCCTCCTTTCCTTCTTCGTGGCGCTGAGTTGGATGGTTACCTATCCCCTACTCTATCATCTCACCAACCGCCGCACATCGCCCGACTACGAGAACTATATGGACACGGCCTTCGGCCTCTACACGCTGGGCTACCTATGGGGAACGAAGCTACTGGGCATCTCACCCTTGCTAATAGGCATCGTAGAGTTCCTGCTGCTTTTCATCCCGCTGTTCCAATGGGTCTACTTTGGTCTTTACCGAGTGTGCATCGATACCAACGGCATGAAAATCCTGCAGGAGACGCACATCAACGAAGTGCTGGAGTTCATGCGCTCCTACGGCTGGTGGCGCGTGGCAGCGATGGCGCTTGTCATCATTTTGCTTGGAGTTGTCGTCATAGGCATCAACGTCGCGTGGCCCGTCAGCATTGATGCACCACAAGCCCTGTATCTCCTCTTCTACCTTGGTCTGACGCTTTTCCTGCTGTGGTATTCCTGGAAACAACGCCACGGAGCCTTTGTCCGCACGGGAATTGCACAGATGTTTGCCGAGGTGAAGGAATATGTTGAGAACAACCACCTGTATTCACATATGACGGCCAGGCGCCTGGAGAACCTGCAAGTTGAGCAACAAGGAAAACCTTGGAGCAAGCCGTCGACGATAGTGATGGTGATTGGTGAGTCAGCGTGTCGCGACTTCATGAGTGCCTTCACACCTATGCAGGAGGATACGACGCCCTGGCTCCGACAGCTCGCCGACGACCATCGGCACACACTGCTCTTTCCTAACGCCTACTCGTGTGCGATGCAAACGGTTCCTGCACTCGAAAGAGCTCTGACCGAGTACAGCCAGTACAACGACAAAGCCTTCTACGAATCCTGCTCCATCGTCGACGTCGCCCACAAGCTTGGTTATCGTGTTCATTGGTATAGCAACCAGGGTCATCTGGGCGTGTCCGACACTCCCATCACACTTGTTGCCGACACCAGCGATGTAGCGAAGTGGACTCACCAGCAAGTCAACACCGTGCAATACGACGAGGAACTCCTCTCTTTCCTCGACGAGATAGACCCAACGCAGAACAATTTTGTGGTGCTCCACCTGAAAGGTAGCCACTTCAACTTCATGAGCCGCTACCCCAAGAGTTTCACTCGGTGGGGAGAGCCTGGCGTGCAAGACAATGTGGTGTGCTACAAGAATTCCATCGCCTACACCGACCATGTATTGGAGCAGTTCTTCCAATACGGTCGCGAGAAGCTGAACATGCAGGCGATGCTCTACTTCAGCGATCATGCCACCGAGCCCGGACGACGTCGCAAGCCGAACTTCGACGGATTCCAGATGACACGCATCCCGCTCTTCGCCTGGCTCTCCGACGAATACATCGCTTGTCACCCCGAACGCTACGAGGCCCTGAAGCAAAACCAAGACAAATACTTCACCAACGACTTGGCCTACGACCTCGTCTGTGGACTGCTCGACATCCATTCCCCGCATTTCGACGAGACCGCCTCGCTGGCATCCCCCCACTATCGCTTTACCCGCGATATGCTCCTCACCTACGAAGGCAAGAAGCACATCAGCGAAGACGTTGGCCAATAGTTTTTGATTTTATTTAATCGCCAAAAGTCCATGTAGGGACGCGGCGTGCCGCGTTACTGGATTTTGCTTTCCCACTCCAAGAACGCGGCACGCCGCGTCCCTACATCTTCTCTTCTCATAAACTATTGTGTTTTTGCGATGCTCAAAGAGTTCTAGAGCAGCACTCTTGATGTCCTAAAACAATGCTTTGGGGCTTGGGGAGTTATGCCCTTGTTTTCCTATCTCAATGAGGTAAAAAAGCAAATTAAGTTGTTTTGTTCAGTAAATTAACTTAATTTGTGCAGTAAAATAACTTAATTTACTCGGTAATTTAACTTAATTTACTTAGTAAAATAACTTAATTTGCTGAATAAATTAAGTTAATTTACTGAATCATATCAATGCTCCAGCAATATCAAAGCAATGCTATCGCTGCACGAAAGGCGTGCTTTGGCAACACAAAAGGGGTGTTTTAGTAACAAGAAAGAGGTGCTTTGGAGGTCAGAAAACAAAACTATATCCCAATTTGGTTATTGAGCAATAAACATGTAGGGACGCGGCGTGCCGCGTCCCTACATGCCTTCTTTAAAGGCTGAATGTGGTTATTTACTTCCCCTTGATTCGACACATGAAATAAACGAAATAGAGGCGGGGAAGGAGACGTAGGCGGTCGCGCCAATTATCTACTTCGCAAATGACGCTGATGTTATCGGCGAGGCCTGCCGAGCGACGGGCATTGGAGACGCCTGTGGTGTCGAAGATGGCGATGGGGAACGGTACCTGCTGGAACTGATGACCTGCAAGCAGCAACTGCTTGAAGAACTTCAGGTCGGCCGACATGCGATGGTTGATGTCGAAGGGGAGTTCTCGCAGACAACTGGTGCGCACAAGTGAACTCTGATGACAGAACGGCATGCGGTGAGGGTTCGTGAAGCGATGCGGCTCAATGACTCTCCCGTTCTTGATAACGGAGCCGTAGAGGACGGAGAACCCACCCCCTTCCCCTCCCGAGGGGAGGGGAGTTTGATTAGCATTATCGTTATTAGAAAGGGTGTTTAGACTCCCCTCCCCTCGGGAGGGGCTGGGGGTGGGTGTCTGGGGGGTGGGTCTTTTTTTAAAGATGCGCAACAACACATCGTTGGCGGCGAAGGTGTCGCCGGCATTCATGAAGATTACCCACTCGCCCGTAGCCATGCTGACGCCTTTGTTCATTGCATCATAGATGCCGCGATCGGGCTCCGACACCCATCGGGTGATAATGTCCTGATGACGGGATATGATGTCGCGTGTGCCATCGGTGGAACCTCCGTCGACAACGATAAATTCCAACGGTTGGTAGTACTGCTGGCGAACGCTGAGGATTGTCTTCTCTAACGGCTCTGCAGCCTGATAGCAGACGGTGATAACGCTGATGAGGGGAAGGGTATTCATGAAGTTGAGAGGTTGAGGAGCTTCTTATACTCACTTAATATCTGCAAGGCGACATCCTGGTTTTCGAATCGCTTCACATAGTCCATGCTACGACGGATGCGCTCGTCGCGGCCTTCGGCACCACGCAGACAGCGACGGATGGCCTCAGCCATCGCCTCATGGTCGTCAGGGTCGACATACAGGGTGTCAGGACCGCCGGCTTCTTCGAGACAAGAACCCGTAGCAGCCACCACCGGAAGGCCACTCTGAATGGCTTCGATGATTGGAATGCCGAAGCCCTCGTAGCGCGAAGGATAGACGCACGCCTCAGCCATCTGATAGATGGACGGCAGATGCTCGTTAGGTACCTTGTGAAGGAACAGCACACGCGACGCAAGACCATGCTCTTCCACATAGCGTTTCACTTGTTCGCAATAGGGTGTGCTGCGACCCACGACGACCAGACAGACGTCGTCGGGCAACAGAGGCAATGCCTTCACGGCCAGCAGGATGTTCTTCCGCTCCTCGATGGTGCCCACGCTGACGATATAGCGTGCGGGCAACATGTAGCGAGCGTTGACGTCCTGCAGACGGCTCTCAGCCTCGCGCGACTTGAAATAGGTGCTGCACGACTGATAGACCACGCTGATTTTCTCTTCAGGCACATTGCCGAAATGCATGATGTCGCGCTTCGTGCACTCGCTGATGGCGATGATATGATCGGCTTCACGCAGCGTGCGACGGAACTTCCGCTCATAGAGCCGGGCGTCGACTCGCTTATAGTATTCCGGATGGCGCAGGAAGATCAGGTCGTGGATAGTGACGATGGAACGGATGCCGGCATCACGCAAACCCTTGGGTAGTTCACCCGAGAGGCCGTGGAACAGTTGCACGCCGTCGCGCTTCAGGTCTTTTACAATGCCTCTTGAGCGCCAATAGGACTTATTAAGAGAGGAGAGTGGAGAGAGGAGAGTGGAGAGAGGAGAGTGCATATAGGCGAACTCTACGTTGCTGCATGCTGCCACCTGTTGGCGCAGGTGGTCGTTGCCGGCATCGGGGGCATAGAGGATGAAACGCGAGGACGTATCGACAGCCGTAAGCGAGTTGATGAGCGTGCGCGAATAGCTGCCGAGACCCGTCGCATTGCGCACCACACGCTTGGCATCGAAGCCGATGGTGAGCGGTTTCGGTCGTGCGATAACCTTGCCATCCTTCACCTCGAAGCGTCGGTTGAACACCTCACGAGTGCGCTTCCAGCGGTCGTGGCTCCAAAGCCAGATGGTAGGATTGCTGCAGATGTTCTGCTCGAGCAGTTGGAAATACTGGTCGGTGAGCTGCCATTCCTCCAATGGTTTCGGATTGGTGGTCATGAGTTGGAACTCGCAGTTATAATAGCCGCGCTTCGGACGCGTCATCTTTCCATAGAATGCCGCAAAGCCCGAGGAACGGACGATGCGCTCCGTTCCTGTGAGCACGGGTGTGTCGTGGTGCAGGAAGTCCACCCAGTGATGGATGTTCACCCAGTGTGGCTTCTGGTCGGAGATGAACCCGATGCATGCCACCTTTCCTTCGCGACGCAGACGCACCACCTCACGCAAGGTGTCGTTCATCGCAATGCTCTTTGCTCCCATTCGCTCGCGCAGACGGAGGAAGAGCTTATCGAAGGCTACATTCTCCAGCGGATGATAGATTTGTGCACATTGCACTCCTTCAGGAACCCAAAAGGGCAATGATGTAATCCACTCCCAACAGCCCAAGTGCCCGAGATAGACGCCACACGACTGACCACTCGAGAGCACGCGGTTGAGCTCTTCGGTGCCCGTGAACGTCATGCGCTGCCGCAGTTCTTCCTCGCTGATGCTGAGCAGCTTGATGGTCTCTACCACATAATCGCAGAAGTAATGATAGAAGCCTCTCTCGATGCGACGCAGCTCGTCCTCGCTCTTCTCGGGAAACGACACCTTCAGGTTGTTCCAAATGACGCGATGCCGATATTTCACAACGCGGCTGATGAGCAGGCACAACACATCGCTAATGACGTAGAGTGCGCGCAGAGGTAGCAGCGACAAGGCGTACCAGATGGCATAGATAATATGATAGAGAATCTTAGTCATTCAGTAATTGGGATTTTGTTTGTTTTGAACCTTCAACAGACGCCATCAACAGGTCGTTCTCCATGCGATACATATACTGCCAGATGAGGGCTTTCAGCTCGCGTTCCATCTGTGCCTGCTCCTTCACCTTCCCGATGAGGTTGTGCTTCATCAGGCGGTCGTCGAGGCGATAGACGGCTTTTGTCTGCTGTCCGTCGAACTGCAGCACGTAGCCGTACTTCACATATTGATAGACACCGTTGAGATAGTTCACGGCGAAAGTCTTCTCTGCAGGCGTATGCAGCAGGTCGATACCGAACGAGAGGAAGGGCTTGGTGTAACCGAGCAGGCCCAACACGGTAGGCACGATGTCGATTTGCTGCGCCACCGATGGGCTCACGCCTGGCTGTACCTGTTCGCCTGAGGGGTCGAAGATGATGATGGGTGAGCAGAAGAGCCCGAGGTCAGACATATACTCCGCATGATTGCTCTGATTGGTGTGGTCGCTGGTGAGCACAAAGATGGTGTTGCGGAACCACGGCTGCCGACTCGCCTCGCGGAAGAAGCGGCCCAGCGCCATATCGGTATAGCGGATGCACTTGTGGATAGGCAGTTGCTCCTCCTTGTAGACGTTGCGATATTGCTCGGGAATCTGGAACGGATGATGCGACGAAGCCGTGAAGACGGCAGTCATGAACGGCTGCTTCATCTCCGACATCTTCGCGCAATAGTACTGCAGGAACGGCTCGTCCCAGATGCCCCAATGGCCGTCGAAGTCGGCATCGCCGCCAAAACGACTGTCGGCAGCATAGTCTTCACGGCCGTAATACTCCTGGAATCCCACCTTATTGGCAAACGCCATGAAGCCCATCGACCCGCGGTTGGCACCGTGGAAGAAAGCAGTTTGATAGCCCTCGTCCTTCAAAAGTCCAGCCACACTGGTGTAGCTGTTCATCGAAGCCGGCGTGAGTACAAACGGCTCAACAAACATCGGGATGCCGCAAAGCACCGAAGGCATGCCATCAATGCTCTTTCGTCCGTTACAGAAAGAATATTGGAACACCAGACTACGACAGACGAGTGAGTCGATGCAGGGCGTATATCCTTTATAATGACCTCCTTCGAGCGAGCGGTTGAGGGCTCCGATGTATTCGCGGCCGAAACTCTCAACGATGAGCACGACGACGTTTTTCTTTTGGGAAGTCGGGGTTACCGGCTTTTTCAGCGTATCAGTAAGTTCCGAGACAGTTGGAGTTTCCAACGTTTTCGGACTAAACTGATGAATGGGTGAGAAGACTTTTTCGGCTTCTTCAAGGCTGGAATACCATGAAGGCACCGTGAACACGCTCTTGCCGATGGTGCGGATGAGGGCGAAGGGTGTGTTGAGCACGATGGCACACTCCGTTGGCCGGTCGACATACTGATTCGCGTTGTTGATGGTGATAGGACGAATGCCGTGTCCAAGTCCACCGCGACAGCCGCCGATGCACAAGGGCACAGCGATGATGAGTGCCGCAAACATGACGCCAGCATAAACCCATTGCTGGGCACGCTGCTTGAAGTAGCGACTCAGAATGCGTGGTGTGGCATAGAGTTTCCACAATGCCCATACCACTACGATGAACAAAATGACGAGATACCAGTGGTGCAGCAGTTCAGTGAAGAAGATGCCACCGAGGTTGTTTTCGTTGCTGAACTCACGGAAGACGCTGGTGGTGGTGCGACGAAGGGTGTAAGGGAAATAGGCCGAGTCGCAGAGGTTGATGACCAGCGCCAGAGCGTTCACGACGACGAACAGCCACTTGCAGAAACGATGATAGCCCGCTGTTTCCTTCAAATGTAGCGGGAACAGCATCAACACGATGTAGAGAGCATTCGTGTAGATGATGGCCGGCGTGTCGAAGACCAATCCGCCGCGGAAGAGCCGAAGCAGATGCATGGGCTGCAGACTATCCTGGAACTGGTCGATGTTCACGCATAGATAAGCCACGCGGGCGATGAAGTAGACCACATAGGCCAACAACAGATTCCACAACAATGCCGCCACAGGAGCAAACACTGTGTCAAGGATGCCGAAGCGGGTTGGTCTATGTTGGGTTCTTCTCATTTTTTAAAAGGCCTAAAGGGTTTAAAGGGGAGAAAAGGGATTAAAAGGGACAAATGCTTTACTTGCGCGCAGCGCTTTACACCTTTTGAACCGCGACGCAGTCGCATTGAACTTCTTGAACGCGCGCAGCGCCTTGAACCCTCTTCATCGCGACGCAGTCGCTTTACACCTTCAACGCGCGAAGCGCTTTCAACGCACCGCAGGTGCCTAAATGGCTTGCATGTCGTGCAGCTTCTTGTAGTAGCCGTCCTGCTGCAGCAATGCATCGTGGGTGCCGCGCTCAACGATGCGGCCTTCGTGCAGCACGCAGATTTCGTCGGCATTGCGAATGGTGGAGAGGCGATGGGCCACAGCCACCGTTGTGCGTGTCTTCATCAGACGCTCCAAGGCATCCTGCACCAAGCGTTCGCTCTCAGTATCGAGGGCCGATGTGGCCTCATCGAGAATGAGGATGGGCGGGTTCTTCAGAATGGCACGAGCAATGCTCACACGCTGTCGCTGACCACCCGAGAGACGACTGCCTCGGTCGCCGATGTTCGTATCGTAGCCGTGTTCGCTCTGAGTGATGAACTCATGAGCGTTGGCAATCTTCGCAGCCTCAACAATCTGCTTCTCAAGGTCCGCCGTGTCCTCTTTGATGCTAAAAGCAATATTGTTTCTGAAGCTATCGTTGAAGAGGATAGCCTCCTGGTTCACGTTTCCGATGAGCTGGCGCAGCGAGTGCAGACCGAGGTCCTTTACGTTGATGCCATCGATGAGCACTTCGCCTTCCTGAACGTCGTAGTAGCGAGGGATGAGATCGACGAGCGTCGACTTTCCGCTGCCGCTCTGTCCCACCAACGCAACGGTTTTTCCCTTCGGGATGACGAGGTTGATGTCTTTGAGCACCCACTGTTCCCCATAGCGGAACGACACATGACGGAACTCTATCTGATGCTCGAACGAATCAATGCAGACGGGGTTTTCCTTCTCCTTGATATCAATCTCAGCCAACAGAATCTTATCAATGCGCTCCATTGAGGCCAAGCCTTTCGGAATGTTATAGCCCGCCTTCGAGAACTGCTTCAACGGTTCGATGATGGAGTAGAGAATCGTCATGTAGTAGATGAACGTCGGACCAGACAACGTCTGATTGCGCAGCACGAGGATTCCACCGAACCAAAGCACGATGACGATCATCACCGTTCCAAGGAACTCCGACATCGGATGGGCAAGACTCTGACGGATGTTCACTCGCATGATATCATTACGATAAGCTGAGTTCACCGCATCGAAACGCTCGTTCATCTTCTCCTCAGCACAGAACGCCTTGATGATGCGCAGTCCGCCCAGCGTCTCCTCCACCTGACTCATCGTGTCGCTCCACAGGGCCTGTGCCTTGATGGACTTCTGCTTCAGCTTGCGTCCCACAAATCCCATGAACCAGCCGAACAGCGGTACGAAGATGATCGTGAACAACGTGAGCTGCCAAGAGACGATGAGCAATGTGACGAAATAGACTATGATGAGAATAGGATTCTTAAACAACATGTCGAGCGACGACATGATGGAATTCTCTATCTCTTGCACATCACCGCTCATGCGTGCAATGATATCACCCTTACGCTCCTCGCTGAAGAAGCCCAGCGAGAGAGAAGTGATTTTCTGATAGAGTTGATTGCGGATGTCGCGCACCACACCAGTTCGTATCGGGACGATGGTGGCCGACGAGAGGAAGTAGGCACCCGTCTTCAAGGCCGTCATCACCGCCAGCACAATGCCGATGATGAGTAGCGTGGTGGTCACGCCCACCTGTGCGATGATCTGGTTGACGTAGTAGTTCATGTTGTTCATCGCCACTGTTGTGAGATGCTCCCAATCCCACTCCATCAGTTGTGTGGCATTCTCGGCATCGCCCGTCTTGAACAGGATGTTCAACATGGGAATGAGCGTCATGAACGAAAAAATATTCAGTATGGCCGAGAGTATATTGAACACTATCGACAACACCAAATATTTCTTATAGGGCGGTATGAATCGCCGCAATACTTGCAAAAATTCCTTCATCTTTATTGCATCGTTCTTTCTAAAAAGAAGCAATCCACGCCAGCAGACAACTAGTGACTGAGCAGGCGTGGATTACCTATCATGCATTATTCCTGAGGACCATAGGCCGCTGCTTCGGCAGCAGCAATGATTTCCTCGCGGGATTGTTCGCGGGCAGAGATGTCGCTCAAGTCGAATTCATCGTCGTCGTCGACAGGTGCCGGCTGCGGACGGTTCTGAACGGGCTTCGGCTCGCTTTGAGCAGGCTTCTGTTCGTTCTGAGCAGGTTTCGGCTTGCGGGTCTTGGCAGGCTTATTGCGCTCCTCGTTAGCGGGCTTGTTTCGCTCCTCGTTAGCAGGCTTGTTGCGCTCCTCACCGCCTTCCGACGAGTTGGCTTTCTCCTTGTTGCGACGCGACGGCTTGGGCTTCTGAGCCGGCTCCTGCTTCTTTTCAGGAGCAACAGTAGCAGGCTCGTCGGCTGCAGCAGCCTTGTTACGACGGTTGCGGCGGTTATCAGATTTTTCCGACTTGTCAGAATATTCTGATTTTTCTGATTTTTCCGATTTTTCCGACTTATCTGATTTGTCCGACCTATCCTTCTTATCCGATTTGTCCGACACAATAATAAAGTCCTCCTGCTCGTCGGTCTTGGGAACGGCCATTGCGGGCTCTTCCTCCATCTTTGTGCGATTGCTCTTGGCATCGAACACAGCATCGACGAACTGCGGCTTCTTGCGAAGCAGATCCAGCGTGAGCTTCGAGGCCATCTGCTGGCTTTCCTTCTTGCTGTATCCCTTGCCCGAGCAACCTTCAATGCCTTCGATGAAAATCTGATAATTGAAGACCTGATTGCCCTGATCGTCCTTCTGCTGACTGATGAGCCGGAACTCCATCTGCACGCGGTTTTTCTGCGACCATTCCAGCATCTTCGACTTGAAGTTCACCTCCTTGTAAGCCACCTTGTCGATGTTGATCATCTGTGCCAGAATGCGCTTCTTCATGAACTTCATGCAGGCATCGTAGCCACGATCGAGATAGATGGCTCCCACGAGTGCCTCGAAGGCATTGCCACCCATATAGCTATTGTGGCTTGTGCCACGACCATTGGAGAGGATGAGCTCGTTGATGCCCATCTCCTGAGCCAGACGGCCCAACGTCTCGCGTTGCACCAACTTCGAGCGGGTATTGGTCAGGAAACCTTCGCGCTTGCCGGGAAAATGTTCGAACACAATGTCGCCGACGACAGCATCGAGGATGGCATCGCCCAAGAATTCCAGCCGCTCATTATTGACGGGTTTTCCCTTTTCATTACGACGCGCGATGCTCTTGTGAAGCAATGCCGTCTTGTAATAGTCAATCTTGCGCGGATAGAATCCGATAATCTTGTATAGACACAAATAAAGCTCCTTATCCTTGCGGAAAGGGAGCTTTATCCTATCGATGAAATTACTCAGCATATTTCTTGAACACTACGCAGGCATTGTGACCGCCAAAGCCGAACGTGTTGCTGATGGCAGCACGCACCTCACGCTCCTGAGCCTTGTTGAAGGTGTAGTTGAGGTCATAGTCGATTTCGGGATCTTTGTCGTCGTCAGCATGGTTGATGGTCGGCGGAACGATGTTGTTCTGCACAGCCAGTACGGCAACCATTGCCTCGACGGCGCCGGCAGCACCAAGCAGGTGACCGGTCATCGACTTCGTAGAAGAAATATTGAGCTTATAGGCTGCATCGCCAAACACTTCCTTGATGGCCTTCACCTCGGAGATATCACCGACGTGCGTGCTGGTGCCATGAACATTGATGTAGTCGATGTCCTCGGGCTTCAAACCAGCATCCTCGAGTGCGCTTTGCATCACGAGCTTAGCACCCAGGCCTTCGGGATGGCTGGCCGTGATGTGATAGGCGTCGCCGCTAAGGCCTTCGCCAACCATCTCGGCATAGATCTTTGCACCGCGGGCCTTGGCATGCTCGAGTTCTTCGAGAATAAGGCAGCCAGCGCCCTCGGCCATGACGAAGCCATCGCGCGAAGCGCTGAACGGACGGCTGGCCCCTGCGGGATCGTCGTTGCGTGTGGACAGGGCATTCATGGCATTGAAGCCACCCACGCCACACATGCAGATAGCACTCTCAGCACCTCCAGCAAGGATGGCGTTGGCCTTACCCAGACGAATCAGGTTGAAGGCATCGGCCAATGCATTGCTCGACGAAGCGCAGGCGCTGGTCGTAGCAAAGTTCGGTCCGTGGAAGCCAAAGTGGATGGAGATGTGTCCGGCAGCGATGTCGCTAATCATCTTGGGAATGAAGAAGGGCGAGAACTTTGGTCCGTCCTCCTGATGCTGGCCGTAGTAGACGACTTCGTCCTCGAAGGTACGAATACCGCCAATGCCTACACCATAGACAACACCGATGCGGTTCTTATCAACAGCCTCAAGGTCCATACCGCTATCCTGAACGGCCTGAATGGCCGAGATCATGGCAATCTGCGAATAACGGTCGATCTTGCGTGACACCTTACGGTCGAGCCAGTCGTTGATATTCAAGTCCTTGATCTCGCAGGCAAAATGGGTCTTGCACTTTGAGCTGTCGAATTGTGTGATTGGAGCGGCACCGCTCACGCCCTTCAGCAGGTTCTTCCACGTTTCCTCAGCGGAATTACCCAACGGTGTGACGGCACCTATTCCTGTTACTACTACTCTTTTTAATTCCATAAAAACAAAAAAAGAAGATAATAAATTAGGAGTTAGGAATTTTTCAAAACAGTGAGCTGTCTGACAACTCCTAACTCCTAACTCCTAACTTCCTAACGTAAAATTACTTAGCGTTTTCCTCGATGTAAGCGATAGCGTCACCAACGGTAGCAATTTTCTCAGCCTTGTCATCGGGAATGGAGATACCAAACTCCTTCTCAAAATCCATGATGAGCTCGACTGTATCGAGAGAATCAGCACCAAGATCGTTTGTGAAACTTGCTTCGGGCTTAACTTCTTCCTCGTCAACACCAAGTTTTTCTACGATAATAGCCTTTACTTTGCTTTCAATTTCTGACATAATTCTTAAATTTTAAATTGGTTTATAAATACATTCTGTCTCAAAATCGGTTGCAAAGGAACAAATTTTTATTCACTTACGCAAATATTTTGGTAAAAAAAGCATTCAGTGTTGCACAAACACTATTACATTGTGCAAAAAAAAATACTTTTTTCAACCATTTTCTTTGTATAATTCAAAAATATACTTATATTTGCACATTATTATTAAACCAAAACAATTGAAAGAAAATGTCATTTACCGAACAATGCAACGAAATCTTCAACCTGGCTATTCGCGACTACCACGTGAAAGACAACGTTGATACACCCATCAATAACCCCTATGATCGTGATTCCATAGAAAACCGGCTCTACCTGAAATGCTGGATCGACACCGTGCAATGGCACTACGAAGACATCATTCGCGACCCGCACATCGACCCCGTAGCAGCCCTGCAGCTGAAGCGACGCATCGACCAGTCGAACCAAGACCGCACAGACCTCGTAGAGCAGATAGACAGCTATTTCCGCCACACCTATAGCAATGTAAAGCCCCTACCCGATGCCACCATCAACACCGAAAGCCCTGCTTGGGCCGTCGACCGGTTGAGCATCCTGGCTCTGAAGATCTATCACATGCGCGAGCAGGCCGAGCGCACCGACGCCAGCGACGAGCATCGCCAGAAATGTCAGGCAAAGCTCGACGTGCTGCTCGAGCAGCAGAAGGATCTCTCCACAGCCATCGACCAACTATTGGCCGACATTGCTGCCGGACGGAAATACATGAAGGTGTACCGCCAGATGAAAATGTATAACGATCCTTCCACCAATCCCATTCTTTATAAGAAGTCATAGAAAATTCGGAGAAATCTTCTCATCTGGCAACACTAAATCTATCACAGCATGAAAACCGAACACATTCTGATTATCCGCTTCTCGGCGATGGGCGATATAGCAATGACGGTGCCCGTCGTCGAAGCGTTGGCGAAGCAATATCCACACGTGCGAATCACCGTATTGAGCAAGCCGTTTGCCAAAGTTTTCTTCGAGGAACTGGCTCCCAACGTGGGATTCATGGGCGCCGACATCAAAGGCGAATACAAGGGTGTGAAGGGTCTGAATGCACTCTATCGGCGCTTGTCGGCAAAGCACTTCACCGCTATTGCCGACCTGCACAACACATTGCGCTCGAAGTATCTGCGCATGCGCTTCAATCTGAACCGTAATCGTGTAGAACACATCAACAAACACAAGAACGGAAAGCGCCGCCTCACGTCGCAACACAACAAGATTTTAGAACAACAGCCCACCTCTTTCGAGAACTATGCCGACGTGTTCCAGAAACTGGGCTACCCCATCGATCCGCACTTTGTTTCTATCTTCGAAGGGAAGACACCCGACTTCTCTGCCCTTCCCATCGACCTTCACGAGAAACCAGCTGGTGAGAAATGGATTGGCATCGCACCCTTTGCGGCTCATCACGGGAAAATCTATCCGCTCAATCTGATGGAGGAAGTCATAAAGCATCTGTCTGAGCGAAACGACATCCGCATCTTCCTCTTCGGCGGTGGAAAGGCAGAGAAAGTCCAGCTCAACGAATGGGCTGCCCGCTATGCTTGTTGCACCAACGCTTCCAGCAAGCTCGAAGGCCTCTACGATGAACTGATGCTGATGAGTCAGCTTGATGTGATGTTGTCGATGGACTCTGCCAACATGCACCTGGCTTCGTTGGTCAATACGCCAGTCGTGAGCATCTGGGGTGCTACACATCCTTACTCCGGTTTCATGGGTTGGAACCAGTCGATGCAGAACGTCATTCAAACCGACCTTCCTTGCCGCCCTTGCTCCATCTACGGCAAGACTCCCTGCCATCGTGGCGACTATGCCTGCCTCACCAGCATTAAACCCGAAACAGTCGTCAAGAAACTGCTGCAGGCGGTTGGGCTATAATATATAATAAGGTGTAACCTCATTATTTCAGTAAAATAAAAGGGAGCTTAATTGTTCTGTCCCTTCTTTTCCTTTCTTATCTCAGAATACATAACCACTGCAAGAAGTAGTTGTGAAATTAAGCCACACCACAGCCCTATTCTGCCAAGTACATTGTCCCTCATATCCTCGACAAAGAGTAAAATGCCAAAAAACACCGTTAGCACAACGAATAAGACAAAAAGAAATCTAAGATACTTCAGCCTGTTCATAATAATTCCGATTTATTTGTCTATTTATTTAACTGCCAGATATCCCAATGCTACTGCTATGATGCCCAATATCACACTTCCTATCGTATAGAGTGAGAATAAAAGATAATGATTGGCCTGTAATAGTGCCAGGCTCTCTTTCGAAAAAGTTGAGAATGTAGTGAATCCACCACAAAAGCCAACCATGAGGAACAATAGAAGAGCCGGTGAAATGCTTTGTATACGGCTTGTTGCTCCCCATAGGATTCCAATCATTAGACAACCAGCTACATTCACTGTAAATGTTCCCCATGGGAAACCATAACCCCCATGATTCATGGCAAGTGATATAAGATATCTGCAGATACCACCAATACCACTTCCTATTCCAACTAAAATAATATCTTTTATCATACGCCAAAATCTCAGATTTATGTTTACAAAAGTACAAAAATAATCTCAAATCATGCGTTATTTTTAGAATAAATATAGTAAAGGCTGGCCATTTCTATCGTTATTGCACCTATTTTAGCCTTAAAAAATGTGTGGAAAACCCTGTGGAAAACTCGGTGCAAAAGTGTGGAAAAACAAAACACAGGCCGTCGGCGTGGAAAAAACACCTCAAAATAAACCGTCTATTCTCGATTTTTCCACACTTTTACCACCCGAAAAAGTTATGAAATCGGCTGGAAAACCACATTTCAACGCTTGTTGATAACACTCATAAATTGCTGAAAATCAGAAAAAAGTTATGAAATCACCCTGTTAATAACTCATTTTAGAGCGTTTATAACGAAATAACCAAATATTTTCCTTGCTTTTTATCAACTTTTCCACAGGCTATTACCATCAATAAAAAGTTTTTCTTTAAAAAATAAAAAAGAAAGAATATATAATGAATTGTGGAAAAAGCTGGTTTGTTGATGCCGATCACACTTGTCCCTGAGCTAATAAGATAGTTTGTCGGAGCAGCTACAAAATTAACAAAAGGCGTTTCACCGTTTCAGCGTTTCAGTTCCCAAACAGATAATGCAAAAGGCAAAACTGAAGGCTAAATTTATATATATAATATTTAATATTATATATATAAATTTAGAGGTTTCTTTTGGGTCTGCGAAAACCCTTTAGAGAACTGAAACGCTGAAACGCGAAACGCATGCAAAAAGTTTTTTGAAAAAAGTTTGAAAAGGGTCCGAGGTTTGGAATATTTTTTTGTATCTTTGCACTTGTAAAGGAGTACAAAGCACAGCGACGTTTTGCTTCCCAAATGACCGGTCTGGATGCAGATATCGTCCGCGCCTCGCTCCGAATAGCTCTATATAACAAAACCTGAATCATTAAACCTAAGAATCTAAATTGCGATGAAAAACAAGAATGTAGAAATTAACTCGTAGGGGCAGACCCTATTGCTACCCTCCTTCGGAGGGGCTGGGGGAGGTTGTCTGCCCGAACAATTACGAACAACCTGCATACCCATACACCCTAATTTAACGGGCAGACACGGGGGTCTGCCCCTACACGTATGGAGCATGTCTCTAGATGATACGGAGCATGTCTTTAGATTGAATGGAGCATGTCTTTAGACGATATGGAGCATGTCTTTAGATTGAATGGAGCATAGCTCTAGATGATCAAGAACATGCAGAAAAAAAAAGTGATCTTTGACTTATTGATACAAATTTGATGAAAGCTATGCTTTTAGAAAGCAAAAGCATTGACTTTGCATAGCTATCTCATTGACTTTAGACGCTGGGAGCAATGCTTCTGCAACCTGAAAGCTATGCTTTTACAGCCTGAAATCAATGCTCTGACACTCTGGAATGATCGCACCTACAACGCGGGAGCAATGCTACATTTGTCGATTCCCAATATTTGTGGGTTTTGATAAGAAACTGGCGGCAAGCATGAAGAGGAAGGGCATGAAGGGAGCCTTGAAGCGTGTTTCGCCATGAATGAGCAATGCCAGGGCCAGTGATGCTGCTACGATGATGAACACGGGCAGGAAGGCCTCTCGCCAACGGCCGTTTAACATGAGGCGGAGGGCACCTGCTAATGCGAGCAGGAGTAGCAGAAGATAAAGAATGGTAGCGAACAGAGCGAAGTATTGCACGGCTGACAGCTGCGAGAATTGCGTTCTAAGGCTTCCTAATGGCAAGGTGATATAGTTTTTTGCCGCATCGGTTTTCGTGGGCAGGAAGGCCGCTAAATTGTCGATATCGTTCTGATAGATGTAGTACAGTCGTGCCGGCACTTTCTTCAGGTATTCCACCGGGTGCTCGCTGAGCCATTTCAGACTTCGTTCGCGCCAGATATGACTGCACTCAATCGCCGTCTTGTGTTGCATGTCGTCGATGAAGCGAGCGGTACCTTCAGGGAATACTTCCGTGTTGTAGTGCGGTTGGCTATCGGTTTCGTAAGTGGCTTCGGCCATGTTAAACCACAACGAGTCGGCCTGATAGAGGAAATAGCCTGTGCGCAGATAGCAGCTGGTGCCAATGAGTAGCACTACAATGGAATAACCGGAAAGCAGATACAACGTAAGCTTCTTCCATTGACCCCTTCTAAACAAGAAGAAATAGACAACTAGTGCCAGAAGGAAGATGGCGGCAACGGGGCGAAACCAGTTGGCGAGGGCAAAAAGAGCTCCGGAGAGTTGAGAGTTTAGAGTTCTTTCCCCGCTTCGCTCTGAAAGCGCCGCTTCGCGTCGAGCGGAGAGTTTAGAGTTGAGAGACAGTGGAGAGTTTCGAGTGGAGAGTTTTGAGAGGGAGAGGAAAACGGCTAGCATCGTGAAGAACAGCATGGGGATTTCGGAGGAGAGCATGGTGCTTTGTCCCCAGTTGTTGGGATAGAGGATATAGAGGATGAGTGCGATGAGAGCGGTCTGGCGATTGAAGAGTTTCGCGGTGGTATGTGCCAGGAGCCAGGCGGTGAGCGCCTTCATAATACAGAAGAGGACAAGCAGGGGATAGAGCGATTTTGTCAATCCTAAAGAGAGCGCCACAAGATTAATGATGCCCATGTTCCAGATGTAGGGCTTGCCGATGATGTGATGAAGAGTGGGATAAGGTTGGCGATCGGCAATTGCTATCTGCGCATATTCGATGTATCCTTCGCCGTCGTTGGTAGGCGTGTAGCCAAAAACAATGAGCACTCCCAGCAACAACAGCAGGAAGCCGATGGTGAGCGCCCAGCAGCAGCGGTTGAAGCGCTCAGCAGTTAGTTCACGATAGCGATTTTGCATACGGTACCCTTGTTACCCTCGCTCGTTGCCGCCAGCACCATATAGACACCAGATGCCACACGCTTGCCGCTCTTCTGGTCGCGGGCATCCCAGGTGAAGGTTCCACCGTTGCTACGACCTTCGGCCACCAGCGTGCCGTTCGAGGTAACGATCTTGATATCGGCATCGTAGGTAAGTCCGGTGATGGTGATCAGTCCGGTATAGTCTGGTCGCACTGGGTTGGGATAGGCATAAACGGTTTCCTTCGTCATCTCGTCGACAACGGCTGTGGCATCGCTGATGTAGGAGCACAATCCCTTGTCGGTACCGAAGAACACCTCGCCCGTTTGGTTGTCGATGGCGATAGACTCGATGTTGTCGGAGAGCAGGTTACTGTTTTCAGCGGTGAAGTGCTGCAGCTGTGTCATGTTGTCGGCGCTGATGAGATAAGCACCATTACCCTTTGTGGCAAACCACTTACGATTACCACCATCGACCACGATGCCCGAGATGTTCACGCCGCTAAGCAGATAGTCGGCATAGTTGGTTCCGTCGTTGCGAGGCACCTTCACCTGTTCGAATTCCGGTTCCGACTCAGTAATCTTACTACGTGAGAGCAGCAACGGAGCAATGTTCGTACCAATCCAGATATCACCGTTCTTGTCTTCAGCGACACATTGCACGGAGTTCACGTCGACGCGAGTGCCGTCTTGGTTGATGAAGTTGAAGAACGAACTCACCTCTTCGGTCTGTGTGTTGAAATAGTGCAGCGAGGGCTTTGTCCAGTGGTTGTTCACGAACCACAACAGACGATTGCTATCGAAGGTCAGCGCCTGCAGGGCTCCCATCGTACGATCGTCGCTCATCAGCGTGCTGCCGTCATACGACTTCCACGTGTTGTTCTTCTGAAGAACGTGGATGGGTGCCGTCTGCGACTGGCTATTGAGCACCCACAGATTGCCCTCGGAGTCGAACTTCACACTCTCTATGAGCGTGTAGCTCTCACGACCCTTATCGTTGGCGCCGAGTGCCGTTCCAAGTGGTGAGTTATGACAACTATAGGCCTGTGTGAACTGCCCGTTGTGGAATTCATACACACCCGTACGACCACTAGCAAAGACGTGTGTGGCATCGGTGGGGTCTACGTCGATGCTCATCAGGTCCTTGTATTCGTAGTTCGTTAGGGTCTGCAGATTGTCCTGATAGATTTGCCAGCTGTTTCCGTCCCACACCTGTACGGCGCCGGCCCTGTTCTCTTCGATGCCTGCACCATAGCCGCCCACAACGGTGTAGAGGTGATTATCTGTAAACCGCATAAAACCGAAGTAGTTGTATTGCGGACCGTCGGTGGCCACGTTTCGCAGGGTTTCGATGTATTGGTTCCACACCGATTTATCCTTGTCGAAGATGCCGCTGGGAACATTGGTGGTGGTTGTCCAGTTGTTGGGATCGAGCAGGTTCGACGTGAGCGAAGCCATGATGTACGACTGCTTGTCTACTCGTGCATAGATGTTCTGTCCACTAATGGCAACGGCGGTGATGTTCTTGTCGAGCTGATAGGTGTTGCTAATCTCTGCTTTCGCTACGTCGAGTTTCATGATGCCGAAGCCGGTGGCGAGATAGGCATATTGGTCGCTGATGTAAATATCGTTGATGGTCTTGTCGCCGGTAATCGACTTCATGTAGTATTCCGGCATGTTCACGCAATCGCCGTTGGGTTGCAGCAGGTCGATGTTCTTGTTGTCGTAGATGACAACCAGTCGGCCAGCCTTCTTGTTCCAGGCAATGTGGGCGATGCTGCAATCGCTCAGCGCATCCATCTTGCTGAACGTGCGAATGCTCTGATCGTCGATGTTGTAGAGATACAGATTTCTGCTGGCGAGCACAAACAATTCGTTGCCAGCCTTCTCTATTTCTGTGATATCGGTGTAGGCAAGATAGGCGCGCCACGAACCGATGCTGGCAGAGAAAGAAGGCAAAGTAACAAAATAACAAAGCAACAAGGTAACGAGGCAGACTCTCCCCCACCCTCTTCTTATTTGGAGGGAGGTAAAATGTCTTTTAATTGTTGTTTTCTTGATCATAAGTTACTTTGTTCTTTCTCCGCTCCGCTACGAAAGCGAGCAGAGCTCGTGGTTCTTTGTTATCTTGTTACTTTGTCACCTTGTTACTTTGTCAAATATTCGGCGAGCTTCGCTACGGCTCGGGCACGATGTGAGATTCCATTTTTGATGTCGAGCCCCAGTTGTGCAAACGACTCGTCGTAGCCCTCGGGAACGAAGATGGGATCGTAGCCGAAACCTTCAGTACCCTTCTTCTCGTAGGCGATGTGTCCTTCGACGATGCCTTCGAAGAGTTTTTCTTCCTGATTCCTTATGATTAACGCAATAACGGTACGGAATCGTGCACGACGATTGTTATTATTTCCTAATTTGCGCAATAATTTGTCCATGTTGGCCTCGCTATCGTGGTCGGTGCCTTCAGCGTAGCGGGCACTATGCACTCCCGGCTCTCCGTTGAGCGCTTCAACCTCCAAGCCGGTATCGTCGGCAAAGCAGTCCACCTCGTAGTGATCTGCAATGTACTTCGCCTTCTGCAATGCGTTCTCCTGCAGCGTGTCGTGATCCTCGGGAATTTCCTCGTGACAGCCAATGTCGTTGAGCGACAACACCTCGAACGTCGAGCCAAGAATTTGTCGGATTTCGTCGAGCTTATGTTGGTTGTTGGTGGCAAATACAATCTTTTTCATCTTACAGGTTGTTATTCTTTTTTTGTTTTTGCTTTCACTTTAATCGTGTCGAAGCCCTCGCCATAGACACCGATGACCGCGCTCTGCGACACGAAGGCATTCGGGTCGATGGCCTTGATGATTCGGAAGATGGTGCTGCTCTCATTTTTCCTGGCGAGGATGCAGAGCACTTTGCGCTCCTGACCCGTGTACCAACCGTGACCGTCGAGAATGGTGACACCGTGTTCCATATGTGTGCCAATTTCATAGGCAATCTCTTGATATTTCTCAGAGAAAATTAGAAACTGCACCGATGAGCGACGGTGGTTGTAGAGATAGTCGAGCATGAAGTTTTCAATGACCATCGTGCAGAAACCGAACACCACCATGTTTCCACGCTCGAGCATGGTTCCGAATTGCGGGATGAACAAACAGGAGCCAATGATGACGAAGTCGAGCAAAAGTAGTACGGTGCCCAGCGACATGTTGTAGAACTTGTTCACCGAGGCAGCGATGATGTCGGAGCCACCCGTTGAACCGTTATTCACAAACACAATGCCCAGTGCCGAACCCGTCATCATACAGCCGATGACGAGCGACATGAAGTCCTGACCTTCACCCAGTATCTTCACCATGTTGCCAGCAGCATCGTGAGGCACGAGTTCCTTCATGAACCACAAGAGGAACGTCAGCATGAAAATGGCATAGATGGTCTTCATTAGGAATTTCAGACCGAGAATGCGCAAGGCCAGGATGAGCAGGGCGGCATTGACGAGGAAGTAGGTGTATTGGTTAGGAATCTGTGTGGCATATTGTACGATAGCAGCCACACCGGCCACGCCTCCTGTCACGATTTCGTAGGGCATGAGGAAGAACGTGAAGCCGAAAGCGTAGAGGACAAGGCCGAAGGTAATGCCAGCATAGTCGCGGGCCTCGCTCCACATGAGTTTTTTGTCGATAGTCATGGTATAGGTATAGAAAGTTTTTTTGATATCATGTAAAACAGGGTGTGTAAAAACTTGAAACGATTCCTATCAAAGAGCATTCCTTGTTTTCACACACCCTGCCTGGTTGGAGTTTATTTGATGACGAGGTTCACCATGCGCTTCGGCACGATGATGACCTTCATCACTTGTTTTCCTTCGATGTATTTCTGAGCACGCTCATCGGCCAAAACGGCTGCCTGGATGGTGGCGTTGTCGGCATCGGCGGCAAACTCCATATCGAAGCGCGTCTTACCATTGAAGGCAACACCCAGGCGAACGGAGTTTTCGACGAGATATTCCTCATTCCACGACGGCCACTGGGCATCGCAGACAGAACCTTCGCCACCCAGCATCTCCCAGAGTTCTTCGGCAATGTGTGGTGCAAACGGGGCGATGAGTACGGAGAGCGCACGCATCACCTCACGGTTCTTGCACTTCAGTTGCGACAGCTCGTTCACGCAAATCATAAAGGCTGAGATGCTGGTGTTGTAGGAGAACACCTCGATGTCTTGCGACACCTTCTTGATGAGCTTGTGGAGCGACTTCAGCTCGTCCTTCGAAGCAGTTTCGTCTGTTGCGATGTCATCACAACAAGCAGAACTACAGAGGTTCCAGAACTTCTTCAGGAAACGATGACAGCCATCGATGCCGTTGGTGTCCCAAGGCTTCGACTGCTCCACAGGACCGAGGAACATCTCATACAGACGCAGCGTGTCGGCACCATAGCGTTCAACAATCATATCGGGATTCACCACGTTGAACATCGACTTCGACATCTTTTCAATAGCCCAGCCGCAAACGTACTTGCCATTCTCGAGCACGAACTCTGCATTGTTGTATTCCGGACGCCAAGCCTTGAAGGCCTCGAGGTCGAGGATGTCGGCCGAGACAATGTTTACGTCGACGTGGATGGGAGTGAACTCATCATCGGCGGTACGGGTCTTGGCAGCTTCCTTCATCACGTTCAGGCTGAGGAACACGGGGTGACCGGCCTTCTCACTGGCCTTGTTGTCGCGATAGACGAAGTTCGAACGGCCTTGAATCATACCCTGATTGACGAGTTTCTTGAACGGCTCTTCCACGTGGCTCACACCGAGGTCGAAGAGGAACTTGTTCCAGAAGCGCGAGTAGATGAGGTGACCTGTTGCGTGCTCCGAACCACCAACGTAGAGATCTACGTTCTTCCAGTATTCGGCAGCCTCAGGCGAGAGCAGGGCTTCGTTGTTGTGCGGATCCATGTAGCGCAGATAATAGGCGCTGGAGCCAGCGAAGCCAGGCATCGTGCAGAGTTCCAAGGGGAAGACGGTCACGTTGTCGATAGCGGCGCAGTCGACTACGCTATTCGATGCGGTGTCCCACGCCCAACGCTTGGCGTGACCAAGTGGCGGTTCACCGGTTTCGGTGGGCTGATAGGTCTCCACCTCAGGCAGCTGCAAAGGCAGGCACTCGGAGGGAATCATATAGGGCATATTGTCCTTGTAGTAAACAGGGAACGGCTCACCCCAGTAGCGCTGGCGCGAGAAGATGGCGTCGCGCAAACGATAGTTCACTTTTACACGACCGAGTCCCTTTTCCGTGACGTATTTCTTTGTAGCGGCAATAGCTTCCTTCACCGTCAGACCGTTCAGCGAGAACTCGCCATTCGACGAGTTGGTCATGATGCCTTCCTTCGCGTCGAAGCTTTCTTCTGAGATGTCGGCACCCTCGATGAGTGGGATGATGGGCAGGTCGAAGTGCTTGGCAAAGGCATAGTCGCGAGAGTCGTGGGCAGGAACGGCCATGATGGCACCCGTTCCATAGCCGGCGAGCACATATTCGGCTATCCAGATAGGAATCTGCTTGCCCGTGAGCGGGTTGATGGCATAGGAGCCGGAGAACACACCCGTCACACGGTGATCCATCTGGCGTTCACGCTCGGTGCGCTTCTTCACATAGGCGAGGTATTCGTCGACGGGTGCCTGCTGCTCAGGAGTGGTGAGCTGCTTCACGAGTTCGCTCTCGGGAGCCAGCACCATGAATGTTACACCGAAGATGGTATCGGCACGCGTGGTGAAGATGGTGAACTCTACATCGCTGTCAGCCACTTTGAATTGCATCTCCGTACCTTCCGAACGACCAATCCAGTTGCGCTGGGTTTCCTTCAAAGAGTCGGTCCAGTCGATGGTCTCCAAACCGTCGAGGAGTCGCTGGGCATAAGCCGACACGCGCAGACACCACTGGCGCATCTTCTTCTGTTCTACGGGATAGCCGCCGCGCTCCGAAACACCGTTCACCACCTCGTCGTTGGCAAGTACGGTGCCGAGAGCCGGACACCAGTTCACCATTGTCTCACCGAGATAGGCGATGCGATAGTTCATCAGCACTTCCTGCTTCTTCTTGTCAGAGAAGGCATTCCACTCGTCAGCGGTGAACGAAAGTTCTTCCGACTGAGCAACATCAAGTCCCTCCGTACCCTTTTCGGCGAAACGGGCAATGAGTTTCTCTATGGGCTGAGCCTTCTGACAGCTGTTGCAATAGAAAGAATTGAACATCTGCTGGAACGCCCATTGTGTCCAATGATAATAGCCAGGCTCACAAGTGCGTACCTCACGACTCCAGTCGAACGAGAAGCCAATCTTGTCCAACTGCTCGCGGTAGCGGTTGATGTTCTGTTCAGTGGTGATGGCCGGATGCTGACCCGTCTGGATGGCATATTGCTCAGCAGGAAGTCCGTAGGCATCGTAGCCCATAGGATTCAGGACATTGAAGCCCTTTAGTCGCTTGTAGCGAGCATAGATATCGCTGGCGATGTATCCCAGCGGATGACCCACATGCAAGCCTGCCCCACTGGGGTATGGGAACATGTTGAGTACGTAGAATTTCTGCTTGTCTTTGTCTTCGGTGACACGATAGGTACCATTCTCCACCCATCGTTTTTGCCACTTCTTTTCGATGTCTCTGAAGTTATAATCCATAAGTATAAATGTTGATTCTTTTTAATTTGCGTGCAAAGTTACGAATAAGTGAGCGAAATGCAAAACAAAAACCAAAGTTTTTGATTTCATTTCCGAACGGAAGTAACTTCGGTGTTAACCAAAGTTACGAATAAGTGAGCGAAATACATTTGAGTTTCCTTGTTAAGGAAACGGCGTAAGCAAAGGTTTTCCTACTTAGGGAAGCGGAAGCAGTCCCTCCCATCGTACATCCCAGTTTCCATCTTTAGGAAACCCAGGATTGGAAACTTCACAACCATCCCATCCAGCACACATCAGCGCAATAGCGGTTAGCAGACCTCCATTGCCCGGCAGATAGAGTCGCAATCGCTGGTCTTGATAGTTGTGTCCGCTGACGAGATAGGTATTGGTGCGCTTGTCCATGAGGAGAGCGTCGACAGCCTTTTGAGGTTCGCCCAAACGAGCGGCACACATCGCAACCATCGGATAATCCCACCCCCACGTTTTATCCCAGTTCCAGCGGTCCCAAATCCAGTTGAGGGTTTTCTTCATGATGTTGGGATTAGTTTGCTTCGACAAGGGAAGAATGCCTACAGCACCAAGAACGGCGGGATGATCGCTGGTGAAGCGAATATCGTGATAAGTGTAGGGAGCAGTCTCGGCGGCGAGATAAAGACTATCGGCATCAAAGGCCAGCGGAGATAGCTTTTCGATGAGCTTGTCCCACTCAGACAATCTGGGTAGTGATGCCCGCTGACGCCACTTTTGAGCCAGCTCCATCCCGAAATGCCAGTAGCTGAGTTCGAAGGGTGGATTCACGGTTTCCGCGGCACGCAAGGTTTCTTGAGCAGGGATGACGTTGTTGAGTGTGTATCGGTCGTGTTGGGCGTCATAGGTAGCAAAGGAGTACATGAATTCGGCTGTTTCCTGCACCAGTTGGCGATACTTCATAGAAGTGTTGGGACCAGCGGCCCGGTGAAGCAATTCGGCCAAGTAGATGAGATGCGGCTGTTGCCAAATAAGGAAACTACCCACTTTCGAAGGAGCCTCCTCGGCACTCGGATCGGTCATCTTCATCCAACGCAATCCCTCAAAGCCTTGTCGCTGAGCAATCTCGCGAGCCTTTGGAGCCGCTTTGAAATACCAGTCGAGGGTGTGCTCCAAGAGTTCAGGATGTCCCCAAAGGGCATACTGTGCCTGATGCCACCAATGCATCTCCAGATGGAACTTCCCAAACCAGGAGTTATAGGTGAGGCCGGTTTCCTGAGGAGGGGTGTCGCCGGCGCAGTTCACCGCCAGCAGATATTGACTGAGCACAACACGTCGCTCCAATTCTCTGGCTCGCGGGTCCTTGCATCGTGAGAAGTCCACGATACCGCCTTTCCTCCAGTATTCCCTCCAGTGGTGTTTGGTTTGCTCAAATGCGGTGTCGGAAGGAATGTGGTTTTCTATCAACTTTTGTTCAGAAAATTCACATGAAAAGTCAAGCCCGTGTTGCTGAGGAGTAAGCGTGAATGTGTTGGTGTTCTTCCTTTCGAATTTTGCATCCCCGTCCCAGCATACACGAACATAATAGGTCGTGCTGTCGATGGTTCGAGACAGCAGAACTGAATGGTCATCTTGCTTTAAAATATCTGTTTTGTGATGAGTGTTTTCGGGAGTCCAGTCGCAGGCGGCATCTGAGTGTTTGCCTGTAGGATAAGGGAATCGAAATAGTACGGGCAGAGGATGCTGAGCATCCGTGAAATAGCCGGAATAGACGATATCTCGCTCAGGATGAACAAAGGTTGCCGTATAATAATTTGCATCGCGATAGGTGAAGGTGCTCTCGATGTAACCATTCCACAAATCGAGTTGCTGGTTTTGTATTTGAACGAGGGTGGTATCACTCAAAGGAATATCAAATCCGATGGTTCCTAGATGAAGGCGATGCGGATTAGAGCGCAGGTAATTGGCGGCATCTCTCGAACGTTGGTCGTCCTTATTCTCTACGCTATAAGGCTCAAGACGTCCGCGTCCGAAGTCAAAATTTTTCAATGCTTCTTCAGCTCGAAAAGATTCCGTATTTGGAAAAGAATGCCAACCCCAATCGCTCATCGTTCCCAGCGGGACTCCGTTCTCATACATTTCCGGGAAGGTCTGCAGTCCTGTTCCGTCGACGGTAAAGGCAAAGCCGCCGTTGCCAACGGTCAGCGCCTGTAAGGCATCTAACTCTTTGACGAGCGGATTGTTTCTATTCACAACATCGAATCGATCGATTTGTGCATTCAGTGTTTGAAAGAACAGAACCATGATGACGGCAATCAGAATCTTTTTCATCTCTTTTTCCAAGTAAAAGCAAAATACTTTGCAAAAATATACTTTTTATCCTTAACAACAAAAGAAAAGCCCGTAAAAAAGGACATTTTCCTCGTTTCTCCTTTCTTCAGAATCGTTTGATGGACAACTCGTTTCAGAAAAAAAATTGAATAAAAAAGTTAATGAAACTTCCCTTTTTTACATTAAATTTGTCTAAATATAGTGGTGATACGAATAATTTTTGTATTTTTGCACCGACTATGCGCGTATGCGAACAGAAATAATAAAATAAACAATTAATAACTCAAACACAATGAAGAAATTTATGTTTCTTGCAGCAATGATGCTGCTGGGTATGGCACTCGAAGTGAGTGCCCAATTGCCACAGGTAACCTTGAAGGATATCAACGGAAAAACCGTTCGTACCGACACGTTGTCGAATAACGGCAAGCCCTTCATCATCTCGTTCTTCGCAACGTGGTGCAAGCCCTGCAACCGCGAGCTCACCGCCATCAGCGAGGTCTACGATGAGTGGCAGGAGGAAACGGGCGTGAAGGTCGTAGCCATCTCTATCGACCAGGCTCAGAACATCAACAAAGTGAAGCCTCTCGTCGACCAGCATGAGTGGCCTTACGAGACCGTACTCCTCGACCCGAACAGCGAACTGAAGCGCCAGTTGGGCATCCAGATGATTCCCTATGTGCTCATTGTCGACGGTGAGGGAAAGATTGTCTATAAGCATAACGGCTATACCGAAGGTGCCGAAGAGGAACTCATCGAGAAAGTACGCGAGCTCGTTGCCCCCTAAATTAGGGGGTTGGGGGTCTTAAAGACATACTTGACAAACGTACATAAGGTATGTTAGGATAGACATACTTGACAATCGATCATAACGTTATTACAGATAAACGTACTACGTTTTTTATATGAAAAGAAGGCTACTGACAGTATCGCTTGCGTTGGCTGCGGCGATGCTGATGAATGCACAAGACAAGAAGATAGTCGTGACGGGAAGCATACAGAGCGACATCCTCATTCCACAAGACGACGAAGCTATTGGCACAGAGCCCACCGACGACTGGGCGCTGACGAACACCTATGCTGAGGTGGCCCTGCAGAGCAAGTATGTCGATGCTGGTGCACGCTTCGAGTTTCTGGAACACCCACTGCCCGGCTTCGAGAAGGACTTCAAAGGATGGGGTGTGCCCTATTTCTATGTGAAGGGTCGCCCGATGAAGAACATGGAGATTACCGCAGGTAACTTCTACGAGCAGTTTGGCTCGGGATTCATCCTGCGCACTTATGAGGAGCGCTCGTTGGGCATCGACAACTCGCTGCTTGGTGGTCGCGTGGTCTATAAGCCCGTCGAGGGAGTACAGCTGAAGGCTATCACAGGTGAGCAGCGTCGCTATTGGGCCCATAACAACTCGTGGATTACGGGTGGTGATGTGGAGTTGAACGTCGACCAATGGGTGAAGTCGATGGCTGAGGGCGGCACGTACCTGACGCTGGGTGCTTCGTTCGTGAACAAGCACGAAAAGGCATCGGAGGACGAAATCTCTGTTGGACCCTACTACAAGCTGAACCTGCCTGAGAATGTGAATGCCTGGGATGTACGCGCCAATCTCGCTACGGGTGGTTTCAACATCTTGGCGGAGTATGCACAGAAGACGCAGGATCCGTCGTTCGACAACGGCTACATCTATCGCAAGGGATATGTGGCGATGTTGAGCGGTTCTTATTCAAAGCGTGGTCTGAGCGTGTTGCTGCAGGCGAAGCGTTCTGACAACATGTCGTTCCGCTCACGCCGCTCGATGAATGGTACATCGTCGTTCTTGAACCACCTGCCCGCCTTCACGATGGACCACACCTATACACTCGCAGCCCTCTATCCCTATGCCACTCATCCCGAAGGCGAATGGGCCTATCAGGCAGAGCTGGGCTATACATTTAAGAAGAATACGGTGCTTGGTGGTAAGTACGGTACGGGTGTGAAGGTGAACTTCTCACATGTGCATGCTATCGAGCAGTCGCCACGTGATTTGGAGATTGCCCCCAACCAGTTCATCGGCGGTGCCGGCACCAACGGCTATGCATCGAGTTTCTGGAAATGGGGCGACCAGACCTACTATCAGGACCTGAACATCCAGATCGACAAGCGTGTCACGAAGGATTTCAAGTTGAACTTGATGTATATGAACCAGCGCTACAACCAGACCATCGTGGAAGGTCACGGAGGTATGATACACTCTGATATCTTCGTGGGCGAAGGTAAATATAAGATTAATAAGAAGCTCACCCTTCGCGGCGAGTTGCAATACCTCACCACGAAGCAGGATCAGGGCGACTGGGCATTTGCATTGCTCGAACTCTCGTGGCTGCCCAATTGGATGTTCACTGTCAGCGACGAGTGGAACTGTGGCGAGACCGACCTGCACTACTATCAGGGATTGGTGACGTTCAACTATAAGTCACATCGCATCCAGGCTGGCTATGGTCGCACACGCGCCGGCTACAACTGCTCGGGTGGCGTATGCCGCTATGTGCCAGCCCAGAAGGGTTTCACCATTTCGTATAACTACAATTTCTAATTGAATATGAAGAGATTTTTCTTATTAGCAACGATTATATTGGGGTTGACGGCTTGCTCGAATATCGACGAAGACGAACGACTCATCTACGTAGAGCCGGCAGAGGTGAACCGGCCCGTGCTCATCGAGGACTTCACGGGACAGGCATGTGTGAACTGCCCAAATGCGACAGCCGCTATCCATGAATTGCAAGAGACCTACGGTGAAGAAAACGTCATCGCCGTAGCTATTCATTGTGGTCCCTTCGCCCACCTCCGCTCGAACATGGGCAATGCCTTCTTGAGCGACCTGGGTACAAAGCTTGGCGACGAATACTACACTCATTGGAACATTGAGGCTCAGCCAGGTGTGAAGATCAATCGTGGCGCTCCCATCTACGACACCAACCAATATGCTGCTGCTGTAGCCAACGAGTTGAAGAAGACGTCGACGGTGCATTTTGATGCCGTTGAGTTCTCAAATAACGCTGTGTTGGTGGATCTGTCGTCGAGCGACCGTGTGGAAGGTCGTCTGCAGGTATGGATTGTAGAGGATAGCATCAACGCCAAAGATCCGCAAACGAAGTACCAGCAGTTCATGCCCGACGGTTCGCGCCGTCAGGACTACGTGCACAACCACGTTTTCCGTGCTTCGCTGACCAATGATGCCTATGGCGAGCCCGTCACTTTGGAGGCAGGCAACAAGAGCTATACCCAGGTTTTCTATCTGCAAGGCAACGAGGCCCTTGACAACTTCGAGCATCTTTGGCAGAAGCAAAATCTCTCGGCAGTAGTGTTCTTCTGGAACGAGCAGCAGGGTGTGATGCAGGCCATCCGTGTGCCCTTCATAATGTAAGAAATACATCGTAAACATACAATAACTTAACAATAAAAACGCTTATGAAGAAATTATTTACTTCCGTGTTTATGTTGCTTTTTGCAACATGTTTTGCTTTTGCCCAAGACGAGCCCCTCGTGCGCTTCGTCGATGCGGCAGGCAATGTGTATGCCGACGGTTCGACTATCGACATCACCGAAGGTGAGGACGATGGTTGGGGCGGCATGATGTTCCCCACAGGTCTTTATGTAGAGAACATCGCAGGCGAGGAAATCTATGTAGGTGTTGAATTCAACATCGTCAGCCTACCTAATGGTTCGTTCCAGATTTGCTTCCCTGTGAACTGCATGAATTATTCGAAGAAAGGCACGGGAAAAACTCCCGAAGGCCAGATGACGACTGATGAGAAGAAAAATCTGATGGCAGAGTGGTTACCTGAAGAGAAAGGCTATGGCACTTGCACGGTTGATTTGCAAGTCAACACCTTTACTTACAATGCCATCACGAAAAAATATAATCTCGATGAGTATGGCCCGAAGATCAGGGTAAACATGATTTACAAGGATCCTGCCTCGGTGAAGAACCTTGAGAACGAGGTAAAGGCTGTAGCCAGCTACAATGCAGGTGGTCAGCAGGTCAACTCAGAGCAGCAGGGAATCGTTATCATGAAGCTCGATAACGGCAAGGCTGTGAAGGTGGTCAATAAGTAATTAGTCAATAGGTAAAAGAAACAAACTAGATAAAAGAAATGAAAAAGGTATTTAGCATTATAGTTGCTCTTGTAGTGACTTTTGGTGTTTCGGCACAAACGTTCCAGAAGAATCCGGCAGGAAAGATGAATGTCAATGCTGGTAAGAACATCATGAAGGCACCCGCATTGACCGATGCTGGTGATATCACTTGGAGTTATTATACTGGTTCTGCAAGTAATTGGGAAGGTCTCGGTGTAAATGCCAAGGCTTCGTTCGGTGTGGGCATCTTTGTTCCTGGTGATGTGTTTGGTGGAACCAGTCTGAAGGCCATCCGTATTCCTGTGCTGGTCTCGGATATGACAAGTGTATCGGTGTGGGCAAAAGGAAGCATGAATGGCACGAATGTATGCAGCAAGTCTGTGAGCAACGGCTCTTTCACTGCTCGGTCTTTTTTTGAAGTCGCTTTCGATGAGCCTTATACGATTCCTTCAACGGGTCTCTATGTAGGCTATTCGTTCACTTCAAGTGAATCCTATCCTATTGCCATTGCTGGTGATGATGCTACTGGTGGCTTGCTGCTGGAAGTGAATGGTGAGGGTTTTGATGACTACGTTGGCAACGGCTTTGGCGTTTCGCCCTTGCAAATTGTTGTCGGTGATATGCAGTTGGAGGATTACAACGCTTCATTCACAGAACTGCAACCAAAGACAACGCTTGCCAACGCGGAGTTTAAGACCTATGCGCAGGTGAGCAATGTGAGCAAAAACCCCGTTAACTCCATTGACTACACCATCGACGTAGATGGTAAAAAGGAACAGAAGCACATTAATTTGTCAGACCCGATTCCTGCTGGATTGGCTCAGAAGGGTGTTGTTGAGATTAGTGGTACCAGCCCTGCCGATGTGAAGTCGTATCAAGTGACGATTAGCATCGACAAAGTGAACGGACAGCCCAACGCACAGGAAGGTGCTACATCGGCTATGTTCAAGAACGTCTCAAAGGCAGTGGCCCGCCGTACGGTTGTTGAGGAATTCACAGGTACCGGCTGCGGTTGGTGTCCGCGCGGCTGGGTTGGCATGGAGCGTATGAAGAAGAATTATCCTGATTCGTTCATCGGTATTGCTTTCCATCAGTACAATTCAAGTGACCCCATGTATGTGGCTAACTATTATCCAACACAATCGTTAGGAATTTCTGGTGCACCAGGTTGTAATATGAATCGTCGGATGGAGATGGATCCCTATTATGGAACCTACAATGGCATTTGGAATGATTTCGAGGCATTCAATGCAGAGTTGCCTGCCGTTGATGTTTCGCTGAAAGCAACATGGAATTCTGATAAGACAGCTGTAGACATTAAAACTTCTGTGGAGCCCCTGACGAAGGATCTTGGTTTCACGGTTGCCTATGTGCTTACAGCCGACAATCTTTCTGGTACAACGAGTGCTTGGAAACAAGCAAACTACTATGCATCGAACTATACGAAGAGTCAGTTCCCCGACGACCCAGAATTGGCAGAGTTTGCAAGAGGCGGATCGAAAGGACAGTCTTCGGTTGCACTCACATTCAATGATGTGATGATTGGAAGTTCGTATAACAATTCTGGAAAGAACCTGGCAACAGCTATTCCTGGTGCCGATCAAGCACAATTGGGCACAGTCTATCAAGGTAATTATTCGGTGGCAATGCCTACGAAGGCAACACTTAAAGAAGCAATTCAGTTAAACAAGGTGTTTGCTAATGTATTGGTCATCAGCAATGCTACAGGAGAAATCCTGAATGCTGCCCGCGTAGCTATCACAGAAAAAGATACTCCCGATCCCGTAGATCCGGAACTGTCGTACAGCGAGACGGCCTTCGAGGTGGAGGAAGGATCTGAATTCACAGCTCCCACACTCAATAATCCGAACAATGTGCCTGTCACCTATACATCGAGCGACGCTGCAGTAGCTCAAGTCGATGAGAACACAGGCGCCGTTACTATTGGCACACCCGGAACAACGACCATCACGGCTACCTTTGCCGGCAATGACGAATATCTGCCTGCATCGGCATCCTACACGATCACCGTTACAGAGAAGCAGGCTCCTTTCGTGACTGAGATCAATGTTGAACGTGAAGTTGGCCAGGGCTACGGCGTAACTCGCTTTGAGCCTGACTTCACAGAAGCACTGGCTTATCTGGGTATTGAGAATCCTACTGACGCAACACTCGTTGGTATCAACGCCGACGGCTCAGAGGAGGCAGCTCCTAATGGCCCGATCGACGGCTGGTGCGATGCTGATGGTAACTTCATCGGTTGGGGTAAGGAAGAGACCCGCATCTGCGTGAAGTTCTTCCCCGCTGTTCCTCAGTATGAGATCTGCGACATGAACGGTGCCGACGAGGTTGGCAAGACCTATACCGTGAAGTATGGTCTGAAGGCAAACGGCAAGATGGCTATCTTCGTGATCAATGTGACATTCATTGAGAAGCAGGAGCATATCTATAAGCCTGAGATTGTGAAGACGATTGAGATTTCTCACCTTGAGAAGGCTGCCACTGCCTACTGCGAGGAGGAGCCTGCTCCCACATTCGACGTAGCTGAGGTTTGCGCTGCTCTTGGCATTGCTAACATGAGCGAGGCTAAGGCTTACATCGTTAACCTGACTGATGGCAACTTCGTTGAAAACACTGGCAGTATTGACGGCTGGCGCAATGCCGACGGCGACGCTGCTCCTTGGGATCAGAGCGCAAATGGCTTCTGCCTGAAGCTGAACAATCCCGCAAGCGGTGAGTTCGACTACACGGGTGCTCACGATGCTAACTTCCAGGTTGGTGACACCTATGTTGCTCAGTGGGGTATCGTGGCTAATGAGAAGGCCGTTCTGCTGAAGGTTACTATTACCTTCGTTGACGATCCCACTGGCATCAACGGTATCAATGCCGATGCAAAGGCTGACATCATCTACAATATGAATGGTGTCCGCACGAAGAATATGAACCAAAAGGGTGTTTACATCCAGAATGGTAAGAAGGTGTTGGTGAAGTAAAATTGTCGATATAGAATTCCTCTGATGGCAACAAAAGACAAAGGCTTGACGCCGATGATGAAACAGTTCTTCGCATTCAAGGATAAATATCCTGATGCGGTGCTGCTGTTTCGTTGCGGCGACTTCTACGAGACGTATGGCGAGGATGCTGTCGTGGCGGCACGCATCCTCGGCATTACGCTTACACGGCGCAACAACGGTGGTAATACGGGTGATACGGAGATGGCGGGATTTCCCCATCATGCTCTTGACACCTATCTGCCGAAGCTCATCCGTGCAGGCCGGCGTGTAGCCATTTGTGACCAGTTGGAGGACCCGAAACTCACGAAGACGCTCGTCAAGCGTGGTGTGACGGAACTCGTTACGCCAGGTGTGGCAATGGGCGACAACGTGTTAAACTACAAGGAGAACAACTTCCTTGCTGCCGTACACTTTGGGAAAGCAGCCTGTGGTGTGGCGTTCCTCGATATCTCCACGGGTGAGTTCCTCACGGGTGAAGGCACCTACGACCATGTAGAGAAACTCCTCGGCAATTTCCAGCCGAAGGAGGTGCTCTACTGTCGTGAGCGAAAGCATGACTTCGAGCGTTATTTCGGCACGAAGTATTGTGTGTTCGAACTCGACGACTGGGTGTTCACCGAGCAGACGGCGCGCCAGAAACTGCTGAAGCATTTCGGCACGAAGTCGCTAAAGGGATTCGGTGTCGACCACTTGCATAGCGGTGTGGTGGCCTCGGGTGCCATCATGCAATACCTCGAGCTCACGCAGCACACATCGGTGGGACACATCACCCACCTACAGCGCATCGAGGAAGAGAAGTTCGTACGGCTCGACAAGTACACCATTCGTTCGCTTGAGCTCGTACAGCCCATGCAGGACGATGGTCAGTCGTTGCTCTCGGTCATCGATCGTACCACCACACCCATGGGAAGTCGTCTGCTACACCGCTGGCTCATCTTCCCACTGAAGGATGTAGGGCCCATCAACAGTCGTCTCGATGTTGTGGAATACTTCTTCCGCAATCCCGCCTTCCGCTATCTTGTCGACGATATGCTACAACGCATCGGCGACCTCGAGCGCATCATCTCGAAGGTGGCTGTAGGGCGTGTGTCGCCTCGCGAAGTGGTGCAACTCAAGAATGCGCTCATCGCTATTGAGCCTATCAAGAAGGCGTTGGAACCCGCTGCGGCTGTAGCAGCACAAATGCAACCGTCTTCTTCCCATCCCAATCTCCCCCCTACCCTACTTCAGATGGGTCAGCAGCTCGATCTCTGCGAGGAACTGCGCGACCGCATTGCCAAAGAGATACAACCCGACCCGCCGCAACTCGTGTCAAAGGGAAATGTCATTGCGGCAGGCTACTCGCCTGAGCTCGACGAGCTGCGCAACATCTCTACCAACGGCCGTAACTACTTGCTGCAGATTCAGGAACGCGAAATCCAGCAGACGGGTATCGCTTCGCTCAAGGTGGGATATAACAATGTGTTCGGCTATTACCTCGAGGTGCGCAACACATATAAGGATAAAGTTCCGCAGGAATGGGTGCGCAAGCAGACGCTGGCGCAGGCCGAGCGCTACATCACGCAGGAGCTAAAGGAGTACGAGGAGAAGATACTGGGTGCCGACGAGAAGATTCTCGCCCTCGAAGAGCGGTTGTTTGCGGAGTTGGTTGTTGCGATGCAGAAGTACATCGGGCAGATTCAGACTAATGCCGCCCTCATCGCCCAGCTCGACAGTCTGCTCTCCTTTGCCAAAACCGCTGAGGAAAACCACTACGTCAGACCAGTGGTCGAGGACTCTTCAAAGCTCGACATCCGGCAGGGTCGTCACCCAGTCATTGAGCAACAGCTGCCCGTCGGCGAGCGCTATGTGCCAAACGATGTGATGCTCGATAGCGATACGCAGCAAATCATCATCATCACAGGCCCGAATATGGCGGGTAAATCGGCGCTGTTGCGCCAAACGGCTCTCATCACACTACTGGCCCAAATAGGCTCGTTCGTGCCCGCAGAGAGCGCTAAAATCGGTTTGGTAGACAAAATTTTCACACGAGTAGGTGCCAGCGATAACATTTCGCTCGGCGAATCGACGTTTATGGTGGAGATGACCGAGGCTGCCGACATCCTTAATAATGTTACCCCGCGCTCGCTCGTGCTCTTCGATGAGCTGGGCCGCGGAACTTCTACCTATGACGGAATCTCTATTGCATGGGCCATTGTGGAACATCTGCACGAGCATCCGAAAGCTCGCGCCCGCACGCTCTTCGCCACACACTATCACGAGTTGAACGAGATGGAGAAGTCGTTCAAGCGCATCAAGAACTACAATGTGTCGGTGAAGGAAGTAGATGGAAAGGTGATCTTCCTGCGTAAACTCGAACGAGGCGGCTCGGAGCATTCGTTTGGAATACATGTGGCCGACATCGCAGGTATGCCGAAGAGCATTGTGAAGCGCGCCAACGTCATCCTGAAGCAGTTGGAGGAAAACAATAGCGGCGGCTCGGCCGTAACGAAGCCTTCTGTAGAGACCATCAACCAGAGCCGTGAGGGCATGCAGCTCTCCTTCTTCCAACTTGATGACCCTGTGCTCACGCAGATTCGCGACGAGATACTTGGCCTCGACATCAACAACTTAACGCCCGTTGAAGCGCTGAACAAACTCAACGATATCAAGAAGATCGTAGGAGGCAAATAAATGAAATGAAGCCCGAAAGTTCAACAAATACTTTCGGGCTTCACTTTGAAATAAGCGGACTTTTTTCTTATACTTTAGCACCAAGGCGTTGCATCCACTTGCCTCCAAGCATGCAGGCTACGCCGATGATGATGAAGGGAACGGAGAGGAGTTGGCCCATGTTGAACAGCATGCCCGATTCGAAGTCTACTTGTATGTCCTTCGTGTACTCGATGAAGAAGCGGAATGTAAAGATGAGCGTCAGCACGAGGCCGAAGAAGAAGCCACTGCCAACGGGTTTAGTTGAGAGTTCTTTCCCCGCTTCGCTCTGAAAGCGTCCCTTCGGGCCGAGCGGAGAGTTGAGAGTTGAGAGTTCCTGTTCTCCCTTCCCTTTATTGTTCCCCTCGCCCTTTGGAGAGGGGTTAGGGGTGAGGCCGGGCTGCGGGTAGGCTTTCTTGCTTCTCTGATACGCCCAGAACATCACGAAGATAAAGCAGAAGTAGGCTAATGCTTCATAGAGCTGTCCGGGATGGCGTGGGATGTTGTCCACCTGCTCGAAGATGAAGGCCCAGGGCACATCGGTCGGCTTACCGATAATCTCTGAGTTCATGAGGTTTCCTAAGCGGATGAAGCAGGCTGCGATAGGTGTTGCGATGGCGATATCGTCGAGCACATGCCAGATGCTCATCTTCGTCTTGCGGCAATAGAGCCACAGGGCAATCATCAATCCTAGCGTACCACCGTGTGAGGCCAGTCCAGCATAGCCTGTATACTTCCACGAGCCATCGGCCATCTGGTGCATGGGCACGAACATCTCAATGAAATGCGTGCCTGACGACAGGAAGTAGTCGGGTTCATAGAACAGACAGTGACCCAAACGGGCACCCACCAGAATGCCGATAAAGCAATAGATGAACAGTGGGTCGAACAGTTCGTCCTTGATTTTCTGGTCCTTGTAGAGCCATTTCACCATGAGATAGCTGCCCACCAGTCCTACCAGCCAGCACATGCCGTACCAGCGTAGTGCTACAGGTCCGATGTGGCCCATCACTTCTGAGGGGTTCCAGTTGATGTAGCTGAGAAGTTCTATCATTGTTTTTTTGTTTTATTATTTCTAGGTTGTCCTAGGAAAGCCTAGGAATTCCTAGGAAAGTCTAGGAATCCTAGGAATTAAACATTAAACCTGAAGTGCATGATGTCGCCATCCTGCACCACATAGTCCTTGCCTTCGATGCCCATCTTACCAGCCTCGCGAACGGCTGCTTCAGAGCCATACTTGATGTAGTCATCGTACTTGATGACCTCGGCACGAATGAAACCTTTCTCGAAGTCGGTGTGGATGACGCCAGCACACTGCGGAGCCTTCCAGCCTTTTTTGTATGTCCAGGCCTTCACCTCCATTTCGCCAGCGGTGATGAAGGTCTCCAGGTTCAGAAGCTTATAGGCCTTCTTGATGAGGCGGTTCACACCGCTCTCCTCCAAGCCAAGTTCTTCCAGGAATAGCTGCTTGTCCTCGTAGGTCTCGAGTTCGGCAATGTCCTCTTCGGTCTTGGCGGCGATAATCATCACCTCTGCTCCCTCCTCGCGGGCGACCTCCTCTACCCTACTGCTATAGGCATTACCCGACTTTGCCGAAGCCTCGTCGACGTTGCACACATAGAGCACGGGCTTCGTCGTCAGCAAGAACAGGTTGCGGGCTGCATCCTGTTCGTCCTTCGTGTCGAACTCCACAACGCGAGCGTTCTTACCCTGCTCCAGCACCTCTTTATAGGCTTTCAACACGGCGTATTCCACCTTTGCATCTTTGTTGCCGGCGGCAGCAGCCTTTTCGGTTTTAGCGATGCGGGAATCCACAGTCTCCAAGTCCTTGAGCTGAAGTTCCGTATCAATGATTTCCTTGTCGCGTATCGGGTCGATAGTGCCGTCCACATGTGTGATGTTATCGTCGTCGAAACAGCGCAGCACATGGATGATGGCATCGGTTTCACGAATGTTTCCAAGGAACTTATTGCCAAGGCCCTCGCCCTTCGATGCACCCTTCACCAGTCCGGCGATGTCTACAATCTCACAGGTGGCAGGAACAATTCTGCCGGGATGTACCAGCTCAGCCAATTTGGTCAGGCGCTCATCGGGAACCGTGATCACACCCACGTTAGGTTCTATCGTGCAAAACGGAAAATTCGCTGCCTGTGCTTTCGCACTCGACAGACAGTTGAAAAGCGTAGACTTACCCACGTTGGGCAGTCCCACAATACCACATTTTAATGCCATATTATCTTCTAAGTTGTATTTATTTCGTGCAAAAGTACTACAAAAAAGTCAATATACCCAAATAAAGTGGTGTTTTTTAAGGAATAATGACGTTTGCAGGCTTGGCCAGGGCGTAGCCGTTTTGCTTATGCAGTTGGTTTGAACTCGCTTGGCCGGTTAGTGGGCTTCGAGCCAGTTCTCGCCCCAGCCGCTATCGGCAACCAGCGGTACACTCAGCGGATAGGCGTTCTGCATCTCCTCGATGACGATGCGTTCCACCTTTTCTTTCTCGTCGGGATAGACCGAGAAGTTCAGTTCGTCGTGCACCTGAAGGATCATCTTCGAACGGATGCCTTCCTTGCGGAAACGCTCGAAGATGCGAATCATCGCTACTTTGATGATATCGGCCGCCGAGCCCTGAATGGGTGCGTTGATGGCGTTGCGCTCAGCGAAGTTGCGAACGGTGGCATTGCGTGAGTTGATGTCGGGCAGATAGCGACGGCGGTGGAACACCGTCTCGGCATAGCCGCGCTCGCGGGCCAGCTGCTTCGACTCCTCCATGTAGTCGTGAACACGTGGGAACGTTTGGAAGAAACCATCGATGAGCAACTTTGCCTCGTCGCGTGTGATGTCGAGACGCTCGGCAAGTCCGAACGTGGTGATGCCATAGATGATGCCGAAGTTGGCACGCTTCGACTTCGTGCGCTCGTCGCGGCTGACGTCGTTGATATCTTTCTTATAGATTGTAGCAGCGGTGGCGGCATGCAAGTCCTTGCCTTCGCGGAACACTTCCTGCATCGCCTCGTCGCCCGATAGGTGAGCCATCACGCGCAGTTCAATCTGACTATAGTCTGCTGAAAAAAACATACAACCAGGTTCTGCAATGAAGCACTTGCGAATCTCCTTACCATCCTCGCCACGAACGGGGATGTTTTGCAGATTCGGGTCGCTCGAAGACAGGCGGCCAGTGGCCGTAACGGCCTGGTTGAACGATGTGTGGATGTGACCCGTACGTGGATTGATGAGCTTCGGAAGAGCATCTACATACGTGCCAAGCAGCTTCTTAAGTCCACGATAATCAAGGATTTCGGCAATGATAGGACTCTTGGAGCGTAGCTGCATGAGTACCTCTTCAGAAGTGACATACTGACCCGTCTTGGTCTTCTTCGGTTTGTCGATGATCTTCATCTTACCAAACAAGATGTCGCCCACCTGCTTCGGACTCGAGATGTTGAATTCCTCGCCCGCGAGTTCGTAGATGTGTTGCTCAAGTTGCAGCATGCGTTCTGTGAAAAGTTTTGACGTTTCGGCCAGCGCTTCGGTGTCCAGACAAACACCGTTCATCTCCATTTCGGCAAGCACGGGCATCAGTGGCATCTCGATATCATAGAAGAGCGACTCCACGCCGGCTTCCTTCAACTGGGGCTCCAGCACGTTCTTTAGGCGCAAGGTGATATCGGCATCTTCGCAAGCATATTCATAGACTTCGGTAGGGGAGAGGTCGCGCATCGACCGCTGACCTTTTCCGCGAGGTCCGATGAGCTCATCGATGTGAATGGTCTTATAGTTTAGAAGGGTCTCGGCCATGTAGTCCATGTTGTGACGCAGCTCGGGTTGCAGCAGGTAGTGGGCGAGCATGGTGTCCCACATCGGTCCGGCGAGACGCACTCCATAGTTCGCCAACACCTCCAAGTCGTACTTCAGGTTTTGGCCGACCTTCAAAATCTCAGGCGACTCATACACCTTTTTAAAAATATCTACCACTTTTTGTGCTTCAGCACGATCGGCGGGGACGGGAACATAGAATGCCTTCGTTTCTTCAACCGAGAAGCTCAAACCGACCAATTCGGCATCAATTGGGTTGGTAGAAGTGGTCTCCGTGTCTAGACTGAGAATTTCATTTGTAAGAAAAAAGTCACAAATTTTCGTCATTTCCTCCTGATTATCAATGAGTTGGTAGTCGTGAGGAGCCGAAATTGTGGCCAAATTAAGGGCTGTTTTTGAAATTTCTGGGCTCTCGGCCGTAAATTCTGCGAATAAATCGAGTTGTCCGTTAACGGGTTTTAACACCGGTTCGGGTTTTTTAAGGATTTTGTCGGCGAGTGAACGGAACTCGAGTTCGTTGAATAGAGTTCGTAGTTTTTCCTCGTCGGGGTCACGAAGGAGGAGGGAGTCCATGTCGAGTTCGATGGGAACATCGGTTCGGATGGTGGCGAGGAACTTCGACATGCGAATGTCGTCGACGTGACTTTCCACTTTCTCGCGAAGCTTACCCTTGATCTGATCGGAGTGGAGTAGGAGGTTGTCGATGGACCCAAACTCCGTGATGAGTTTCACGGCGGTCTTCTCACCGACACCCGGACAGCCCGGGAAGTTGTCGGCCGAGTCACCCATCAGCGCCAATAGGTCGATGACCTGGTCGGTAGACTCGATGCCATATTTTGCACACACCTCGGCGGGCCCCATCTTCTCATAGCCGCCACCATGTCGAGGACGGAACTGGAAAACGTTCTCGCGCACTAGCTGTCCATAGTCTTTGTCGGGGGTGAGCATATAGGTTTCAATGCCGGAAATGCCCGATTTCATCGCAAGCGTACCGATGATGTCGTCAGCCTCGAAGCCGTCGACCTGCAGACAGGGGATGTGCCACGCCTCAAGCAGTTGTTTGATGATGGGCACCGAGCGCTTGATGTCCTCGGGGGTCTCCTCGCGTTGTGCCTTATACTCAGGGAAAGCTTCGTTGCGGAAGGTCTTCCCGTGGTCGAAAGCCACGCCGATGTGAGTGGGGTGCTCCTTGTTGATGATTTCCTGGAGCGTGTTCACAAACCCCATCACGGCCGATGTGTTCAGGCCTTTCGAGTTGATGCGTGGGTTCTTGATGAATGCGTAGTAGGCGCGATAGATGAGCGCATAGGCATCGAAGAGAAATAGTTTGTCCATATTGTTCGTTGGTTATTTGTTCAGGCGAAAGCAGCCTTTGTGACAGCCGCATGGGGGCAAAGATAGCAAAAAATGCGTTTTGCCGTGTAAAATTACAAATTTTTTGGCACATTTACCGATATTTTCAGTAATTTTGTAACAAAATTCAGAATTCTATGGATTATCTCTCGCTCATTAAACAACCCATTTCGACAGAAATAGCCGATTTCATCGAACTTTTCAATCAGTCGCTCTCACATAGCGACGGCATGCTCGGACAGGCGCTCGAGCATATCCGTAAGCGGGCAGGAAAGCGCATGCGACCCATGCTGATCCTGCTCATGGCGAAGAACTTCGGAACCATTTCTGCTGCAACACAGCATGCGGCAGTAGGTCTGGAGTTGCTCCACACGGCTTCGCTTGTTCACGACGACGTGGTTGACGAGAGTGCTGAGCGACGCGGACAGGCCTCGGTGAACGCTACATATAATAACAAGGTGGCAGTGCTGGTGGGCGACTACATTCTTTCGACGGCGTTGCTCAACGTTGCGAAAACAGGCAACCAACGCATCGTGGAGTATCTAGCAGAACTGGGCCGGACACTCTCGAACGGTGAGATTCTTCAGCTGACGAACATTCAGAATCAGGAAATCTCGGAAGACGTTTATTATCAAGTGATTAAGCAGAAGACTGCAGCGCTTTTCGAGGCCTGTGCAGCCATCGGTGCCTTGTCGGCTGGAGCGAGCGAGGAGATGGTGGCCGAGGCAAAGCACTTCGGTCAGAACCTGGGCATCATCTTCCAGATTCGCGACGATATTTTCGACTATTACGACTCGCCAGAGATTGGCAAGCCCACAGGAAATGATATGGCCGAGGGCAAGCTGACGCTGCCAGTAATCTATGCGTTGAACAACTCGTCGTTCGACTCGATGCAGACCCTTGCACGAAAGGTGAAGGCAGGCGACGTAAATCCCGATGAAATCGCGGTATTAGTGGAGTTCGCGAAGCAGCAAGGGGGCATCGAATATGCTGAAAAACGCATGTGGGAATTCCATCAGGAAGCAGCTGAATTCATTGAACATAGGGTAGGGGACCCTGCCATCAAAGCAGCCCTAAACGCTTATCTTGACTACGTCATCAAGCGTACGATGTAGTGTTTTCCTTCCCCCAAAATATATGCTTTTCAGTCGCAAAATGCCGACTTTACGCCAATAGCTATACTCTCATCTGGGTATAGCTATTCTTTTGTCTCGCAAGAGCATAACTTTCAGGGCGTCAGAGTATTACTCTCAGACTGCAAAAGCATTGCTCTCAGCCTCCCAAAGCATTGCTTTCAGAGTCCGAAAGCATTGCTTTTAGGGTACCAAAAGCATTGCTCTTAGAGCCTCAAAGCATTGCTTTTAGGGGGTTAAAAGCATGCCTTTCCAAAAGCAGATGTATGTTAGCTTCCGGAAAGGCGCGCAGAATAGGGGTGGAGTAGGGCGTTTAGAAGAACTTCACTTCCTCGCCGACAATTTCGCTGAGCAGCAGATTAGCCAGACGTGAAGTACCCATGCGGAACCACTTGTTAGTCAACCACTTATCGCCAAGGACCTCTTTCACGATGGTGTAGTAGGTGAGGGCGTCGGTGACCGTGTTGATGCCGCCGGCGGGCTTGAAACCAATCTGGATGCCAGTCTCGTCGTAGTACTCCTTAATGGCCTGACACATCACGTAAGCAGCCTCGGGTGTAGCCGAGATTTTCTCCTTACCCGTAGAGGTCTTGATGTAGTCTGCGCCGGCATACATCGAGAGGATGGAAGCCTTCTTGATGTCGCTGCCATTGCGCAGGTCGCCAGTCTCGAGGATGACCTTCATGGCTACGTCTTCGCCACAAACTTGTTTCAACTCGTTGATGTCGTCGCAGACGCTCTCGAAGTCGCCAGCGAGGAACTTGCCAACGGGCATAACGATATCAATTTCGGTGGCTCCATCGCGCACGGCGAGGGCAGTTTCGGCCACTTTCACTTCGATGAGAGCCTGCGAAGAGGGGAACGAACCGCTGACACAAGCCACTTCTACGCCATCAACTTCCAGCGTTTCGCTTACAATTTTTGCGAAGCAAGGATAGACGCAGATGGTAGCAACGTGGGGTAGGTCGGGGTATTCAGCGTCGAACTGGTTCACACGCTCGGTGAAAGCCATCACACTCTCGTCGGAGTCGGTGGTTTTCAGGGTGGTGAGTTCAATGCTTCCAAAGAGGAATTTCTTGATGTCGAGGGTGTCGTTTTGCGGCACTTTCTCGGCAATAATCTTCATGACGGCGGCCTTCACTTGCGCGTCATCCACGTCGAGGTTGTACTTCTTCAGTGCCTCGTCGATCTTACTGGTGTACTGGAATGTTTCGTTTGCCATAATTGTTGGTGTTATTTGTTGATAATAATTGAATTCTTTTATTTTGTTGAAGCTTATTATCTCTACGAATATTCATGCATCTTGTTGTGCAATGAGTTTGGTCCTTATCGAGAATTCATGCCTCTTGTTGTCCTATAAGCTTGTTTTTTTCGAGTTTTTGGGGGCTATTTCGCTCCCAGTTGTCCCCTCCTCCTGGGAGGAGGGGTTAGGGGTGGTGGAGAAAAACACGGTCATAACCGCTTTAAATACTCCTCTTTATACTCTAATATTCTCTTCTTGATATACTCGAAATTATTGAAAACCACCTCGTTAGGAAATCTCATGATTGTGATTCCGTTATCGATGAGAAATGCTTCCTTTTCATCATCTTTCACATGCACGAGCATGTCTTCATGAATGCCTCCATCAAGTTCTATTCCAAGCTTTAGCATGGGGCAGTAGAAATCCATCACGTATGGTCCGATGCTATGTTGCCTGCGGAACTTTAGACCTCCCACCTGTGAGCCTTTCAAAAGCCTCCAAAGCACACATTCTGCCTGGGTGGAGTGTGTCCTCAATACCCTTCTGATGGGTTTCAGTTGTTTGCTGTTGGCGGGCGATTTGTACATTATTTTTATGATAGGTCGAACATTGTTTTTCTCTACCACCCCTAACCCCTCCTCCTAGGAGGAGGGGACCACGTGGGTTCACGCCTTTAGCTTCGGATTTTCGATGTGGCGGAGGGCGTCGCGGCGGGTCTTTTTCTCGATGGAAAGGCGGAATTCTTCGGTGAGATCGACACCCGTTTGGTTGGCCAGACATAGCAGAACCCAGAGAACATCTGCCATTTCCTCGCCGAGGTTTGGCTCTTCGCCCGCCTTGAAGCTTTGGTCGCCATATTTACGGGCCATGACGAGAGCCAGCTCACCCACCTCTTCTGTGAGGCAAGCCATGTTGGTGAGCTCGGAGAAATAGCGAACGCCATACTCCTTAATCCATTGATCTACAGCGAGTTGTGCTTCCTTGATGGTCATATCCTTATGTTCTTTCATTTTCTCAGGAATAGTGTGATGAGGAAGATGATGATGGCTCCCAACATAATGTAGATGTTCACCATGTTTTCGCGCTGATATTGCTTCCAATGCACAGCCTTATATACTATTGTCAGAAACCAGAGGAATAACCCCACAACGACAACCATTGCGCCGAAGGGCATATTCACCAAATGGCCAATGACGAATCCCAGGAAGAGTAGGATGATGCCTGCCAATTCGATTTCTTTCAGGTATTTCTTGATCATGATTTGGATATCTTTTATTGAATTGATTCTGATTTCAGCTAAATATAGACAGAGAAGGCGGCGAAAGTGCCTGCGTACAGAGGCGAGGAATTGTCTAAACGATAGCGGTTAGAATGGCTTATTCCTTATTTTTGGTATCTATGCAGATAGTAACTGGCCCGTCATTGACGAGTTTTACTTGCATCTCAGCGCCGAATTCGCCTGTTCCCACTCGCTTGCCTATGGCCTCGCTCAGAGCGGCACAGAACGAATTGTAGAGCGGAATAGAGTGTTCGTGGCTACCGGCGCGGAACCACGACGGACGGTTTCCTTTCTTATAGGAGGCGTAGAGCGTGAACTGGCTGACGACCAACGCCTCGCCCTGGACGTCGAGTAGGGAGCGGTTCATCACGCCTTCCTCGTCGTCGAAGATGCGCAGGTTACTGATTTTCTTCACCAGCCATGCCAAATCCTCTTGAGTATCAGCATCTTCCACGCCGAGAAGGATGAGCAAACCGAGCCCAATGGCCGACTTCTCACGCCCTTCTATGGTGACGCTGGCGCTGGTTACGCGTTGTATGACTGCTCTCATAATTCTCTGCGTTCTTTACATTGGTTGTTGCAAAGATAAAGTAAAAAAACGTAACTGCCAAATAATCAAGCATTTTTTGGATGGAAATACTCGTAGATAATCTGTGCTTTCTTTTTGCCCACAACCTCTGTAAGTTCTTGATTATCAGCGAGTTTAATCTTTTTCACGCTCTTGAAATGCTTCATTAGCAGGTCGCGTGTCTTGGGTCCGATGCCCTGTATGTCGTCAAGCTCGCTGTGCAGGGCATGCTTCGAGCGCTTGTCGCGATGGAAGGTGATGGCATAGCGGTGCACCTCGTCTTGCAGGCGCGTAAGCACATGGAAGAGTTCGCTATTGGTATCGATGCCAATGATCACCGGCGGGTTGCCGAAGAGCAGTTCGTTGGTGCGATGGCGGTTGTCTTTGGCGAGTCCGGCAATGGGAATCTGCAGGCCAAGTTCGCCCTCAACGACCTCACGAACCACCGACATCTGACCCTGTCCGCCATCGGTTACAATCAGGTCGGGTAGGGGAGTGCCCTCCTCGATCATGCGGCTATAGCGGCGGCGCACCACTTCCTGCATGGAGGCATAGTCGTCGGGGCCAACAACGGTCTTGATATTGTACTTCCGATAGTCCTTTTTTGAGGGCTTCATGCCCTTGAAAACCACGCATCCGGCAACTGCATCGGTGCCAGAAATATTACTGTTGTCGAAGCATTCTATCTGGTAGGGGAGCTTCGGCAGATGCAGCTTCTCCTGCAGTTCCTTCATCAGGCGTGTCTGCTTCTGCTCGGGATTCAGCTTCTCGGCTTGTTTCAGGCGGTCGAACTTGTACTGTTTACCGTTCATTTCCGACAAATCCAGCAGGTGCTTTTTATCGCCTCGCTGGGGTGTGAACCACTCTGCATCGGGCAGTTTCCATGACATTTCGAAGGGTACAATCACCTCTTTTGCTGTTGAGTGGAAGCGCTCGCGAATCTCTGGTATTGCCGTCAGCAGGAGCTCCTCATCGCTTTCATCGAGCTTGCGCTTGTATTCGTAAGTGAAACTCTGATTAATGGTGCCGTTCTTCACGTGGATGTAGTTGATGAAGGCGTTTTTGTTGCTGTCGTCATCGGTGATGGTGAAGACATCAACGTCTTGAATGGTCTGGCTCACAACCTCGCTTTTTGAACAGAAATTCTCAAGTAAAAGGTACTGCTGTTTTAGCTCCTCTGCTTCCTCAAAACGCAGTTCCGTTGCCATTTTCTGCATCTCCTCGAAGAGCATTTTCTGCACTTCGCGGGTGTTACCTTTTAAGATCTCGCGTGCCTGAGCGATGGCCTGCTGGTATTCTTCGTACGACTGCTTGCCGATGCATGGTGCCTTACAGTTGTGGATATGGTATTCCAAGCACGGCTTGTACTTGCCCAGTTCGATGCCTTCCTTCGTGATCGGGAAGCGGCAGGTGCGGGGTTTGTATACTTTATGAATGATGTCAAGGATGCCATACATCGCTGAAATCTGCGAATAAGGACCGAAATAGGTGCCGAATTTCTTGTTGATGGTGCGGGTTTTGAAGATGCGTGGCAAGAACTCTTTTGTTACACAGATGCTGGGATATGTCTTTCCGTCCTTCAAGAGGACGTTGTAGCGTGGGTTATATTTCTTGATGAGGCTGTTTTCAAGTAGCAAGGCATCCTCTTCGGTGTTCACAACCGTATAGCTGATGTCCCACACCTTGCTCACAAGAACCTTGGTTTTAAAGCGGTCAACCTCTTTGTGGAAGTATGACGAGACGCGGTTCTTCAGGCTCTTTGCCTTGCCTACGTAGATGATGGTCTTCTCTTGGTCATAGAATTGGTAGCTACCAGGCTTGTCTGGCAGCCGCTGCACAATGCTTTTCAGATGTGCTAACCGCTTCTCGTTTTCTTCCTTTGTCATCGTCTAACTAGTTATTGAACAGTGGTTTTGATGAAAGTTGTTTCACGTGAAACAGCGTTAATGCTGCTCAGGTGAAACAACTGTCATCGGCGTCTTGTCTCTTTGTGTTTAGACTTGCAGCAGAGATGTTACTTCTACGTCATCGTCGAAGGCGTCGCGACCATTCAGACCCTCGTTTACAAGCTCAATAAGGAAGTTCACGTAGATCTTCTTTGGGTTGAACTTTTTCACCAGATCGCAAGCTGCTTTCATGGTTCCACCAGTTGCAAGTAGGTCGTCGTGCAGGAGGACGATGTCGTTTTCGTTAATGGCATCCTTGTGAATCTCGATGGTGTCGATGCCATACTCTTTTGCATAACTCTGTTGAACGGTTTCACAAGGAAGCTTTCCGGGTTTACGACAGAGCACGATGCCGGCACCTAGTTCAATGGCGAGAGCCGATGACATCACGAATCCGCGCGACTCGATACCGACAATCTTGGTGATTCCTTTGTCTTTGTAGAGGTCGTAGAGTTCCTTTTCGATCTCCTTTACGCACTCTGCACTCTTGAACATAGTTGTCACATCGCGGAAGTTCACGCCCTTGATGGGCCAGTCGGGGATGCAACGTAGGTTGTCTAACAGGATCTTGTTGTTCATTTTGTTTTAATTTTTAAAGGTTTTATCGATTGTGTTTCAATGTTTTATGATCGTCTTGTTTCACGTGAAACAATATGCTGTTTAAGATTCGTGGAAGAGTGTTCGTTGTTCGTTCTGAGCTAGTCAAACTTATCTACCAAGTAACACCAGCAGCACGTTGATATCAGAAGGCGACACACCAGGAATGCGACTTGCCTGCGCCAGAGTCTCTGGGTCGATGCGATGGAGCTTTTGTCGTCCTTCGGTAGAGATTTCTTGCAGCTCGTTGTAGTTAAACCTGCCTTTGATGCGAATATTCTCCAAGCGATGCATCTTGTCGGCAACGAGTTTCTCCCGCTCAATATATCCCTTGTATTTGATTTTGATTTCTGCGGCTTCTGCAATTTCTTCCCTTCGGTTCTCTGGCGATGAAATCACCTCTTTCAATGAAGGAATGATTTCTGATAACGCTGCAATGGAGAGCTGTGGACGTGCAATCAAATCGGCAACCTTACAACCGAACTGGAGTGGGGTAGTGCCGAGTGCTTCCAAAGCACTATTGATGTCACGTGGTTTGACGGGAGTGTTTTCGCAGAAATCGATGATTTTGGCAACTTCTGCCTTCTTCTGCATCCACCAGTCGTAACGCTCTCGCGAAGCCAGACCTAACTTGTAGGCTCGTTCAGTGAGGCGTGCGTCGGCATCGTCTTGGCGAAGTAGGATACGGTACTCGGCGCGAGAGGTAAACATGCGGTAGGGTTCGTCGACACCTTTTGTCACCAAATCGTCGATGAGTACGCCGATATAGGCCTCGTCGCGAGCAAGAGTAAATGTTGTGTTGGCTTCGGAACCTGTGGTACTAGCCTTGAGGGCTGCGTTGACTCCAGCAACGAGGCCTTGGCCTGCAGCTTCCTCATAGCCTGTTGTTCCATTCACCTGTCCGGCTAAGAACAATCCATTGACAACCTTCGATTCTAGTGTGTGCAGCAGTTGTGTTGGGTCGAAGAAATCGTATTCAATGGCATAGCCAGGCCTATAGACCTTAATGTGTCGCAGGGCAGGAATCTCGCGCAGAGCGTTCACTTGTACCTCGATGGGCATACTCGATGAGAACCCGTTCAAATACATCTCGTTGGTGTCTACGCCTTCCGGTTCCAAGAATAGTGGATGTTGTTCGCGGTCGGGGAAGGTGACCAGTTTCGTCTCAATGGATGGACAGTAGCGCGGACCGATAGACTGTATCTGACCGTTATAGAGTGGGGAGTCGTCGAGGCCTGAGCGCAGGATTTCATGAACTCGGGAATTCGTGTTCAGTAGCCAGCACGGCAACTGGGGTAGGGGACGCGCCTCACCCATGTAGGAGAACTTGTGGATGTCCTGCTCGCCAGGTTGTTCTTCCAACAGGTTGAAATCGACGCTACGCTTGTCGATGCGAACCGGAGTGCCAGTTTTCATGCGTTCGGTGCGAATGCCCCAGCGTGTCAGACTCTCCGTGAAATGTGGTACGGCAGGCTCGGCAATACGTCCGCCGGGCACCATACAACGACCAACATGCAAGAGTCCGTTGAGGAATGTGCCGGCAGTCACCACGACACACTTCGCCCGGAGCTCCACACCCCAGATCGTTTTCACGCCAACGGCACAGCCATCCTCAACGAGTAGCTCGTCGGCTTGGTCTTGCCAGATGTCAAGTCCATCGGTGTGGTCGAGTGTCTCGCGCCACTTCCAGATGAACTTCTGGCGGTCGCACTGTGCGCGTGGACTCCATACCGCCGGACCCTTGCCGCGATTGAGCATGCGAAACTGGATGGCCGTGGCGTCGGTAACACGTCCCATTTCGCCTCCGAGAGCATCTAACTCCCTGACTATCTGGCCTTTAGCGATTCCGCCGACGGCAGGATTGCACGACATCTGGGCGATTTTATTCATGTCCATCGTCACCAAACACGTCTGTGCCCCCATGCGTGCCGAAGCCACTGCAGCCTCACAGCCAGCATGTCCGCCGCCAATCACGATCACGTCGTATTTCAATGTCATCATTCTCTATAGTGCATATTTCCCTGCAAAATTACGAATAAGTGAGCGAAATGCAAAGGAAAAAAGGATTTTTTTGCTTTTGCTTTTCCGAACGAAAGTAAATTCGGTGAAGCCAAAATTACGAATAAGTGAGCGAAATGCAAAGGAAAAAACAAAGTTTTTGATTTCATTTCCAAACGAAAGTGATTTCGACAATCGTCAAAAGTACAAAAAACTTTGCCAAAAATGCACATCATTTTCATAAATTATTTACTTTTGCAGTATGAACAAGCATTTCGCAACCAGTACAACCCTCTTCGAAACGCCCTGTGGACATCTGCTCTTAGGTGCCGACTCGGGTCGTTTGTGCCAGTGTAGTTGGCTTCGTGAGCCTGTTCCGACGAGTATCACGAACGATGTCGACGGCCAGTTACTCAATGAAGCATGCCGACAATTGCAGGAATATTTTGCCCATGAGCGGCAGGAGTTTCAGCTTCCGTTGTCGATTTCTGGAACTTTGTTCCAGAAAAGTGCGTGGGAGGCGATGCTCACCATTCCTTACGGACAGACCATTAGCTATGCTGAGGAGGCCCGTCGTGCAGGTCATCCCACCGCCCTGCGCGCCATCGGCAATGCCAACGGGCGCAATCCGCTGGCCATCATCGTGCCTTGCCATCGTGTTATTGCCAGCAATGGAACCATCGGCGGCTACAGCAGTGGCCTCGACCGCAAGCGTTTTCTGCTGCGTTTGGAGGGCATTGCCAGTATTGAATGAAAAAGTTTTAAGTAATGTGCTTGTCTATTCTTCTTTCAGCATGATACCTGTGAAGATGCGACCAGAGTTGATGCCCAGCCGGCGGGCAGAGAAATAGTCGGCGTGTTGCTCATAGGTACAGACGGGAAGCGTGTGAATCTGTTCGTTTTGAAGTCCCGCTTCCAACAATTGCAGGCGGTTGCACGCAGGCAAGTCGATGTGCCATTTCTCTTCGTTTTCAATGCCTTGGCTTGAAGGCATCAGGCGGGAAATCTCCTCCATGCAGAACCCTTCGGCAGCAAAGGCATCGTAAACTTCCTGTCCAACCTCAAAACTCTTTAAGCTAATGCCCGGCCCTATCTGTGCCACGACGTCGGAGGGCTGAGAGCCATAGCAGGCCGTCATGGCCGCCACAGCCTTCTCGGCGATGCGCTGCACCGTGCCGCGCCATCCTGCATGCACGGCACACGCCACGCGCCGCCGCCCGTCGAAGAGCAGCAGAGGGATGCAGTCGGCCGTGGAAACGCCAATGCAGACGCCCTCCACGTCGGTCATTACGGCATCGGTGCCCTCGAGCGCCTCTTGGCGCTGAGCATCGTTGAGAGCGAGCAGCTGCGCGTCTACCTTAGCGATACGCGTCAGATGCACCTGGTGAGGCATCAGCAGCTGCCGCGTGTCGATGCCGAGCAAATGGCACAGCGCCTCGCGGTTTTTCTGTATGGCCGCGGGGTCGTCGCCACAATAGTTGTTGATGTTGAATGCAGCATAGTGGCCCTGGCTGTAGCCCCCATGTCGGGTGCTGCTGAAGGCCACCACGCCCGTTCCTAACCGGTAGTGGGTAAGCGAAGGCTGCGTCATGACTTATTTGCGCACGATTTTAGCCTTAGCGTATTTGTTCTGGTTGAACTTAAACACCTGGTCGTTCACGCCGATCTTGATTTTCTGCACCGTCATCTTCATCGTCACGCCGCTCTCCTTGGCCGAAAATTCCTGGAAATAGCCGTTTTTCTTGTTGATGAGCATCACCGCGCGCTTTGGCAACTCCTTGTCCTTCGGGTTGGTGAAGGTGATTTCGTAGTAGTCGCCCTTCGTCTTCAGCGTTGCCTTGCTATATTCGTGGTCGAGGTCGAAGTCTATTTCGTAATCGCCCTTCGGCTTCTTGGCGGGTTTCGAGATGGTGAGCGTGTCTACGGCATCTTTCTTGAAAGCTTTCTTGTATTCCCATTGTTGCACGCCGTCGTAGCCCGATTCGGAATAAATCTCGCGGCCTAAGAGCTTCATCGATATTTGCGAAAGCGATTTCTCGCCTTTGGTAAACATCTTGATGTTCATGTTCATTTTTGCAATGGAAACACCGGCAGTAACCTTCATGTCGATTTCCATACCCGAGGGGTGGTCCATCTTCTTACTGCACTCGGCAAGAATCTTGCTTACCTCCTGCGGAACTTGGGCTTGCAGGCCTGTGCTCATCAGCATCATGGCCAGTAGTAGCAATACGCGGACTTTTTTCATAAGGTTTTTTTATTTTAGTGTTAAGGGGTGGAAAATCTGTAGGCGTAGCACTTATCCTCGGAGGGCGAGGTTGTAGTTGTAGTACTCGGTGCGGCCGGTGATGTCCTCCACGACGCGCAGGAAGGGCGGGAACTTCACGTCCTCGTGGCACTTGATGCCCTTTGTCTCCAGAATCATCAGGCCAGAGACGGGTTTCTCGTAGCTGTCCAGTTCGAAGTACTGTCCTTTCCAGATGAAGCTCTTGCGGTGCTTCACGATGGTGTGGCGGTAGGGGTCGGCCTGCTTCACGAGCGACTCGTAGAGGTTGTTGTCAACCTGGCGTTCCGTCTCCAGCTGTTCCGTCTCCGAAATCTTCTTCTTCGTTGTGAGGATGTTGACGAATTTTCCATTCCAGTCGCGGCGGCGCAGGCGCATCTCCACGCCCGGCTCAGCAACAAGATAGGTCTGTGTGATGAGGCTCTCCGATGCTTCGGGAATGTCGCCCGTCAGTTCCACGATGTACTTCCGCTCCTCCTCGATGGGCTGTGGCAATCCGAGCACGTTGGCAATCTCCTTCAGCACACGGTTCAGCTTGGCTTGGAAGTCGTCGTTGTTGTTGATGACGCGCAGGTGTGGATGGCCCGTCCAAGCGTTCACCACCTTCTTATCTAGCTCGCGGGCGATGCGCAAACCTTCTTCATTCATCTGCTCATAGCGTGTGGCGTTCGTAGCGGTGGTGTAGTATTTCTCTGCACCATCGGCAGCCGACACGAGGTGTAGCACGGCGTCGTAGCGTGCCCGCAGCTGATTGGTGTCGGTGCCGGCCTTCGCTGTGATGTCCTCCCACATCTCAGGAGTCATGTAAGCAGAGATGTCCATCGTGCCACGGTCGCAGACAATGAGCGTGGGCTTGGTGCATACTTCGGCCATGCGCATGAACATATCCTCCAGTGCCAGCTGAGTCTCCAGAATGGCACGCTCGCCCTCATAATAGAGTTTGCGGTTGGGCGTGAGGAAGTTCCAGCCTGCTTGGCTGTAAAGAGTGGGTACTTCGGGAATGGTGAACACCTTGTAGCCATAGTTCGAGAAGTAGTCTACGATCTTCACGAGTGCGGTGGTCTTTCCTGCACACGGTCCTCCTGTGAGTACGATTTTCTTGATTTCTTTCATACGTTGTTGAGCCTTGTAGGCACTGTTATTTGTAGTGATTCGGTAATTTTCAGTGCAAAAATACAAATTTAAATGGAATTTTTATCAGTTTTTGTTTGAATTATCACTAAAAAATATTATTTTTGCAGTCACAAAGTCTTTTGGGCATACCTAAAAGAGGTTACGCCCAGAAATAATATGTGTGGGTTGATACCCTGGAAGCATCTAAGCAATCAACAATAATCAATATTTTCAAAACATCAAAAACATCAATCATTTATGTGGTTAATCAATTCATCAATTGGTAGGAAAGTGGTCATGTCGGTCACCGGCATTGCACTCATCCTGTTCCTGACGTTCCACTGCTGTATGAACGTCGTGGCACTCTTCTCAGGAGAGGCCTACAACACGATCTGTGAATTGCTCGGAGCCAACTGGTATGCTGTAGCGGCAACGCTCGGCTTGGCAGCGCTCGCAGTGATTCACATTGTTTATGCTTTCATCCTTACGGCTCAGAATCGTCGTGCACGTGGCGCCGAGCGCTACGCTGTCACCGATAAGCCCGCAAAGGTTGAATGGGCCTCTCAGAACATGCTCGTGCTGGGTATTATCATCCTGCTCGGTCTGTTGCTGCACCTCTTCAACTTCTGGTACAACATGATGTTTGCCGAGTTGTTCCCCTCCATCCATTTCGATCCGGCTCCCGCCGACGGCTTTGGAAAGATCGTGAACACGTTCTCCAACCCCATCTACGTTGTGCTCTATGTGATTTGGATCGTAGCCATCTGGTTCCACCTCTCTCACGGCTTCTGGTCAGCATTGCATACGCTGGGCTGGAATGGTAAGATTTGGGAAAAGCGCTGGAAGTGCATCGGCCTCATCTACACCACGTTGCTCATGCTGGGCTTCCTCGTGGTAGTGTTGGCATTCACCTTCAAGTGTGCACCGAGCCTCTGTAAGGCTGATGCCTGCAAGGCTCAGACAGAATGTGTGATGCAGGCTCCCTGCGACAAGGCTGCTGCCGACTGCTGCGATGCTGCAAAGGCTTGCAAGTGTGAGGATTGCAAGTGCGATCCCTGCCAGTGTGGTGAGGAGAAGGCTTGCAAGTGCGTGGATTGTAAGTGCGACCCCTGCCAGTGTGCAGAGAAAGAGGGTTGCAAGTGCGACCCTTGTGAATGTCAAGATTGCAAATGCTAACCGTTTTACTAACAACTCGTAAATCGTAAAAAGATTATGGCAAAAGTATTAGATTCAAAAATTCCACAAGGGCCAGTTGCCGAAAAGTGGAAAGAATATAAAGCTCATCAGCGTCTTGTAAACCCGAAGAATAAGCTGAAACTCGATGTCATCGTTGTCGGTACCGGTTTGGCAGGTGCATCGGCAGCAGCATCGCTTGGTGAGATGGGCTTCAACGTCATCAACCTGTGCATTCAGGACTCGCCTCGTCGCGCTCACTCCATTGCCGCTCAGGGTGGTATCAACGCTGCTAAGTGCTATCAGAACGATGGTGACTCGGTCTATCGTCTGTTCTACGACACCGTGAAGGGTGGTGACTATCGTGCTCGTGAGGCTAACGTCTATCGTCTGGCAGAGGTGTCGAACAACATCATCGACCAGTGTGTGGCACAGGGTGTTCCTTTCGCTCGTGAATATGGTGGCATGCTCGCCAATCGTTCGTTCGGTGGCGCTCAGGTAAGTCGTACGTTCTATGCCAAGGGTCAGACCGGTCAGCAGCTGCTGCTCGGTGCTTACTCGTCGCTCAGCCGTCAGGTTGAACTTGGCAAGGTGAAACTCCTTACCCGTTGTGAGATGGAAGATGTGGTGATCGTCGACGGTCGTGCCCGCGGTATCATCGCCAAGGACCTCACCACAGGTAAGCTGCATCGCTTCTCTGCCAACGCCGTGGTCATCGCCACTGGTGGTTATGGCAACACCTACTTCCTTTCGACCAATGCTATGGGTTGCAACTGCACCGCAGCTATCCAGTGCTATCGTAAGGGTGCTTATTTTGCAAATCCTTCTTACGTGCAGATTCACCCCACTTGTATCCCCGTTCATGGCGACAAGCAGTCGAAGCTGACGCTGATGTCGGAGTCGCTGCGTAACGATGGTCGCATCTGGGTACCGAAGAAGATTGAGGATGCCAAGAAGCTGCAGAGCGGTGAGATTCAGGGATGGGACATCCCCGAGGAAGACCGCGACTACTATCTGGAGCGTCGCTATCCTGCATTCGGTAACCTCGTGCCCCGCGACGTTGCATCGCGTGCTGCCAAGGAGCGTTGCGACCATGGCTTCGGCGTGAACAACACCGGTCTGGCTGTGTTCCTCGACTTCTCCGAGTCCATCAACCGCCTCGGCCTCGACGAGATCATGCAGCGCTATGGCAACCTCTTCGAGATGTATGAAGAGATTACCGATGTGTTCCCCGGCGAACTCGCTAAGGAAATCAACGGCGTGAAGTACTACAAGCCCATGATGATCTTCCCCGCCATCCACTACACCATGGGTGGTATCTGGGTCGACTACGAGCTGCAGACCACCATCCCCGGTCTGTTCGCTATCGGCGAGTGCAACTTCTCCGACCACGGTGCAAACCGCCTCGGTGCTTCGGCTCTGATGCAGGGTCTTGCCGACGGTTACTTCGTGCTGCCTTACACCATTCAGAACTATCTCGCCGACCAGAGCATCTGGGGCAAGATCTCTACCGATCTGCCTGAGTTCGAAGAGGCTGAGAAGGGCGTTCAGAAGGAAATCGATCGCCTGATGGGCATCCAGGGCAAGCGCTCTGTCGACTCCATCCATAAGGAGCTTGGCCACATCATGTGGGAGCATGTCGGCATGGGACGTACGAAGGAAGGTCTGGAAGAGGGCCTGAAGCTGATGCGCGAGCTCAAGAAGGAGTTCGACACCAACCTGTTCGTGCCCGGCACGAAGGAAGGCGTCAACGTCGAGCTCGACAAGGCCATCCACCTGCGCGACTTCATCCTCATGGGTCAGCTTGTTGCTTACGATGCACTCCATCGTGAGGAGTCCTGCGGCGGACACTTCCGCGAGGAGCACCAGACCGAGGAAGGCGAAGCCAAGCGCGACGATGAGCACTTCTTCTATGTAGGCTGCTGGGAATACCAGGGCGACGACACGAAGGCTCCCGAGCTTATCAAGGAACCGCTCGAGTATGAGGCAATCAAGGTACAAACACGTAACTATAAGAATTAATGTGCAAGCCGATGGCAAAGCCAAGTTCGCTTGACCTTTGCTGAGGCGATGCCCTTTAATCATCAAAGATAATTAAAATTATGGCAAAGAATATTTCATTTACGATAAAGTATTGGAAGCAGAATGGTCCTACGGAGAAAGGACATTTTGAGTCCCGCGAGATGAAGAATATTCCTGACGACACCTCATTCCTCGAGATGCTTGACATCCTCAACGAAGAGCTCATCAACGAGGGTAAGGAGCCGTTCGTATTCGACCACGACTGCCGCGAGGGTATCTGCGGTATGTGCTCGCTCTACATCAACGGCACACCGCACGGAAAGACCGAGCGTGGTGCTACCACCTGTCAGCTCTACATGCGTCGTTTCAATGATGGCGACGTCATCACTGTTGAGCCCTGGCGTTCGGCTGCATTCCCCGTCATCAAGGACTGCATGGTCGACCGCGGTGCCTTCGATAAGATCATCCAGGCTGGCGGCTACACCTCCATCCGTACCGGACAGGCTCAGGATGCCAACGCTATCCTCATCCCGAAGGAGAATGCCGACGAGGCTATGGACTGTGCAACATGCATCGGTTGCGGTGCTTGCGTAGCAGCATGTAAGAATGGCTCTGCCATGCTCTTCGTCTCTTCGAAGGTGTCCCAGCTCGCACTCCTGCCGCAGGGACGTCCCGAGGCAGCACGTCGTGCCAAGGCAATGGTCATGCGCATGGAAGAACTCGGCTTCGGAAACTGCACCAACACTCGCGCCTGCGAGGCTGTCTGCCCGAAGAACGAGTCCATCGCCAACATCGCCCGCCTGAACCGCGAGTTCATCAAGGCAAAGCTGGCTGACTAATAGCAAGTCACTTATTCTGATTCATAAGAGCGCCGCGGGCTAAAAACCTGCGGCGCTTTTTTTAGTGCAAATATAAAAAAGATAGAGATTAAAAACGAAATGAACAAAACGGCTCTTATTCCTTCACTATAATTTATTATGCGGTCTTTTTTGCAGTTGATGTCGGTGTGTTATTCCGATGCAGGCGATCAATAATGATGGCAAGGGCTCCGTCGCCAGTGACGTTACAGGCGGTGCCGAAGGAATCCATTGCGATGTAGAGGGCGATGATTAGGGCCTGTGCTTCAGGATCGAACCCCAATATGCCGGCCAAGGGACCGAGTGCAGCCATCACCGCTCCGCCAGGAACACCAGGAGCCGCCACCATGCAGACGCCAAGAATCATGATGAAATGGAGGAAAAGCGGCAGATCGTGAGGCAAGCCGCTGATGAGACATACGGTAAGTGCGCAACAAGTGATCTTCATCATAGAGCCAGATAGGTGGATGGTGGCGCAGAGAGGAATGCAGAAGCTCGCGATTTCATCGCTCACGCCGTTTTTCTTTGCCTGTCGCAGGGTCACTGGTATAGTGGCGGCACTCGATGAGGTGCCTAATGCCGTGAGATAGGCCGGCATCATATTCATGACCAGGCGCAGCGGATTCTTCCTTGAAATAACGCCTGCAATCAGGAACTCATACGCAATGATGAAGATGTGCAGCACGAAGATGATACAGATGATTTTGGCGAACACCACCAGGATATGATATGCTTCGCCGGTAAAAGTCATGCTGAGGAAGATGCCGAAGATATAGAGCGGCAGTAGTGGGATGATGGCCACCTGGATGGTCTTCTCGATGATGGTCCGGAACTCCGAGAACCCTTTTTTCAATGAGTGCGCGTCGGTATAGGCGATGCCGATGCCTATCACAAAGGAGCTCACCAGCGCCGCCATTACGTCGAGTATGGCAGGAATCTCTAGTTTGAAGTAGGGCAGCAGCGTCTCTGCCTTCTCTACCGCTAGCGATGCCTCTGTGTCTATCAGCTGGGGGAAGAGCATCGTACCTGTACCGAATGCCAGCAGTCCTGCCAAGATGGTGTCGGCGTAGGCCAATCCCACCGTCAGCAGCAACAGACGGCCCGCCGAACGCCCGATGTCGGCAATGGCTGGCGTCACCAGTCCGATAATGATGAGCGGAATTAGGAAGCCCAAGAACTGGCTGAACACATAATTAAACGTCACAAACACGCGCACCCATCCTTCCGGAAGTACGTTTCCTATCACGATACCCATCACGATAGCGATAGCAATGCGAGGCAGTAATCCTATTTTTTTCATATTCAGGTACAAAGTTAATGATTTTTCCGCAACTAGTTTCACATCTTATATAAAAAAAGGTTTATCCAATAAAAACTATGCATTTGTCGGATGGACCAAGAAAAACCAAATGGGAGGAGGATTGGGAAGATGTGGCTTTTGGGTTGTAGTGTGCAGAAACATGCGGTAGAGCGAAGTTAATGTTGGTTAAAGAGGTTTTGATTTTCACTTTATTCTTGAATAAGCCGATTCTTTTTTTTAACTTTGTGCTGGCAATGATGATGAGGCTAAACCTGACGAGTTAGAATAATATAATTATGTATATCATATGAAGAAGAGATTTTTCACGATGCTTTCCGTCTGTGCTCTCTGTGGTACTATGACGATGAATGCCCAGATTCAGACCAATGCAGGTGTGCAGTACCTGCAGTGCATGCAAAAGGACATGTCGACAGACTTTAGTGATTTGTCGAACACCTATTTCCTTGCCGATTCGCTGGTGACTTTCGATGCGGCAAAGGGTGAGGGATTATTGCAGTGGAAACGCTACAGGCTGTCGCCTCGTCAGGCCTTTAATCTGAATGGCTACTGGCCCGTCCGCATGCAGATGCTCGACTTCCCCGATGCCGCTTATGTAAACGATCCGGAACTGAAGCTGAGCATTGAGTTCATCACGCCACGCACGGCGCGAATCCGCATGCTGACCACCCCCGTTCAACCGAAAGACAACGATGCTGGCGATGTGATGTTCTGCGACCGCTTCAAGGCTCGTACGAAAGGTGCTGCTTGGAAGAGTGCTCAAACGGCCAATGCCATTTCCTATAGTTCAGCCTATGGAACCATTGAAATCCAGAAGTATCCTTGGCGTATCGTCATCAAGGATGCAAAGGGTAGGGTGTTGACGCAGACACGCCATATCATCGACAACGACTCCACGCAAGTGAAGTTGCTGCCGTTCTCTTTCATCAAGCGTGGCTCTGACAACTCGCGTAGCGTAAACCCCGTGTTGTCGTTGGCACCCGGTGAGCGCATCTATGGCTGTGGCGAGTCGTTCACCTCTTTAAATAAGGTGGGGCAGAAGGTACACCTCTCGGTCACCGACCCACAAGGACCAGAGACCGATGGCCAATACAAGCCCGTGCCCTTCTTCTTCTCGAATCGTGGCTATGGCATCTTCATGCATACCTCCGCGCCTGTCACCTGCGACTTCGGAGCTTCCTATATTGGTGCCGACCGCCTGTTTATGGCCGATGAAATGGTCGATTTCTTCGTTTTCTTCGGAGAGCCGAAGGACATCCTGAACGAATATACCGACATCACCGGCAAGTCGCCGATGCTACCCCTCTGGAGCTTTGGCACGTGGATGAGCCGTATCACCTACTTCTCGCAGGAGGAGGGCTTGGAGATTGCTCGTCAGCTTCGTGCCCACCGGATTCCTTCCGACGTCATCCACTTCGATACCGGTTGGTTTGGTGTCGACTGGCAATGCGACTACGAGTTTGCCAAGGACCGCTTCAAGGACCCTGTCGGCATGTTGAAACAACTCTCAAAGGATGGATTCCATACCTGCTTGTGGCAGTTGCCTTACTTCACACCCAAGAATCGTTTCTTCCCGGAGATCATCGAGCGAGGCATGCATGTGGTGAATGCTACGGGTGGTATGCCTGTGGAGGATGCCATTCTCGACTTCTCTAATCCTGAGACCGTCAACTGGTATCAGTCGAAGATAGAAGGTCTCATGAAGCAGGGTGTGTCTACCATCAAGTGCGACTTTGGCGAGGCAGCACCCTATAATGGCTTCTACCACAGCGGCAAGGGTGGACTCTATGAGCACAACCTCTATCCCTTGCGTTATAACAAAGCACTCTGGGAGGCCGTGGAGCGCAATCATCCTGGCGAAGGCATCATCTGGGCACGTTCTGCTTGGGCCGGTTCTCAGCGCTATGCCTTGCATTGGGGTGGTGATGCCGCAACGACGAACATCGGTTTGTTGGGCGATCTGCGTGGCGGTCTATCCTTCGGACTCAGCGGCTTCTCGTTCTGGAGCCACGACATGGGTGGCTTTGTGACAGCTTCGCCAGAAGACATCTATCGTCGTTGGCTACCCTTCGGATTCCTGTCGAGTCACACCCGTGCTCACGGCGCACCCCCAACGGAGCCCTGGCTCATCTCTGAATCGTTTACAGATGCGTTCCGTGACTGTGCCGAGATGAAGTACAAGCTCATGCCTTATGTGTATGCCCAGGCAAAGGATTGCTCGGAGCGCGGCCTGCCAATGGTGCGTGCCCTGCTCGTTGAGTTCCCTCAAGACCAGGGAGCCTGGCTTGTGGAGGATGAGTATATGTTTGGTTCGCAAATGCTCGTGGCTCCATTGTTAGAGTCAGGCAATGAGCGGACAGTCTACCTGCCCAAAGGCAAGTGGATTGACTATCAGAGCGGTGAAGTCTATGAGGGTGGTTATCAGACCATCCGTGCCGGCAAGATTCCCGCTATCATCTTGGTGCGCGACGGCAGTTTGATACCTCATGTTCCTCTTGCACAGCGCACGGATCAGATAGACTGGAACAAGGTAGAGCTGAAGGCATACAAGGTCGATGCCCAGAAGTGCACGGGCTTGCTCTTCAAGCCAGGTGACAAGGCCATCAAAGCCGTTGAGCAATAAGTGGAATAATACGATTGAAGTAACGATAAAACCCTGATGGTATGAAACGAAATACGATTCTTGCAGTCATCGCAATTATTTTGCTGGCCCTCTATGCCAGTATTGCACTCCTGCTCCTGCTGCCGGTCATCCCCTTGGTTTATTACTTCAATAAACGTCAGGAAAAAGCGGAACCACCGAGGGTGACCTATGCCAGCATTGATGAAGTGGAGAGGAAGTATGGCGAACCCGATGACGTGGTGGTGCTCGATGCCTCAAGGGCCAACGAATTGCCAGCACTCATCTTGTTCTACACGGCCCTGGATGTCATGGTCATGGCGGGCGAAGAGCTTAAGATCAGCGACCTTGTGAGCGTCATGCCGAAAAACATGGCTACCCCCTATACCATTGACGAGCATGCCGTGATTATCAGCACGAAGGATCCTTCGCGCCCAACCATTCACCTGCGTGTGGGCTATGATGCAGGACTTGCGAGCGAAATCGCGGCGCAAATCGATGCACATCTTATAAAATAGCCGATTTTATCGGTCTTAGCGTGTGGGTAATGCTTTTGCAGTATAAATCATTACCTCTTTTTGAATTCATCGAGTTGCTTGAAGCAATGCCGATTGATGATTTGCTGTAGTTCGCGATCGGGATTGTTACGAATGTAGCAGCGATGGTCGAAAACCATCAATTCACCATTATCTGCTGTGTAAGGATGCCAAGCAGGAAGTCCGTTTGTATTCGGATTGCCGGTTTTGGCAAACTGTGCCCACACGCTACTCATGGTGTCGGCCAATCGAAGGTCTTGCTCAGAGGGTTGAGGCAGTTCGTTGTGGGCGTGATGTAAGGTGTTGAAACAGAATTTCAGTTCGTGTCCATGCACCGACCCCCGATTGACGGGTGAGCGCCAAGTAAACAGATATAGATAAAGGTGAGGAGTGTGGGAGCCGTCGTTTTCAGCAGATTCAGCGGCAAAGGCATCGGCCGTGATGAGTGTCTTTGGACGGAACAGCCAGTCGATGCTCAGCAAGTCCTCTGGCGTGTAGTCGGGATAGGCTTTGGCGAAAGCGTTGATGTAGGCATCCGTTTCGTCACCGAAAGTCTTCATGAGTTGCTGCCGGGCATCGTCGAGTGTCATTTCCCGGTTGTAGTATAGCCGTTGCAGTTCGTTGAAAGTGGTACCCATCAGGACAGGAATCTCCGATGAAATGGAGGGAAATGATGGTTGGAAAGGCTGTTGCAAGAGCGTTTCACCATCGGGTGTAGGACCGAATCCCCACATCATCGGCGTGCCGGGTTTGCGTGTACCGATGCTCGCAGCCATTGCTCGCTGTCCGGCCTCATAGAGTTGCTGATAGGGAACATCCTTGATACGGTCGACATCGGCTTCGCTGATGCCCAGTTCCTTTAGCACCGCTTTTCCGAGAGCCTGTGTCATCTCCCGGTTGTTCACGTTCAGAATGGTTCCACTCATGATGATGGCCTTGTGGAACAGACGCCTTGCCTTGGGCATACACATCAGTGTTCCAACCTTTCCACCGCCTCCCGATTCACCGAAAATGGTCACATTGTTCGGGTCGCCACCGAACCGAGCGATGTTATCATGAATCCATTCCAGTGCTTGAACAATATCGAGCATCCCCACATTACCTGAATCCTTATACTTCTTTGAGACTGCCGAGAGGTCGAGGAATCCGAGAATGTTCAGTCGATGGTTAACGCTGACCACCACCACATCCTTCTTTGCCAGTTGCATGCCAGGATTCCATGCCGATGTACCCGAGTCGAAACCGCCGCCGTGAAGCCATAGCATCACGGGTTTCCGACTCTTCAAATCCGTCGTCCATACGTTCAGCACGCAGGAGTTCTTCTCCGACATCTCAGTTTCACTCAACTGTCGACCACCTGTCTGCTGCATCGCCTGCGGTCCCCAATGGTCGCAAGCCCTCACCCCCTTCCACTTCTTGACGGGCAGAGGTGGCATGCATCGTTCCACTTCGGCATAGGGAATGCCAAGATAGGCGAGGGTTCCCTCTTGGATGATTCCGCTGACTTTTCCTTGTTTGGTGCTGACAACAGCGGCTTTGTTCTCTTGTGCCAGGGTGGGTGCTGCGACAAACGCCAGGCACATCAGGCTTACTATGAATCCTTTCATCGTCTTTTACAGATTAATGGAAAACATCACTTCACCTTCCAGACATTCAGCACGATGCCTTGAAAGCCCTGCGACCACTCAGGAGCACACACGAAGAGAGCATTGTTCATCCAGGCATAGGGGCTGTCGGCAGGGGCTTCAAACTGCGGTGCAGCACGGAAGTAGAACGTAGGATTTCCATTTTCGTCCTTTCCGCCGCAAATGATGCCGCGGTTCCGAACGTGGATGTAGACGCCGTCGTCGGTCTTGATACTGTAGATGGCCTCCAGTTCTGTGCGATTCAGCGCCGTGTTGGCCAGCTGGTAGTCGGCACCGCCGTTGAGGATGGTGCCCTTCAGCAGCGGTCCCTCGAAGGTTCCTCCCGTGATAGGGATGACGGTGCGGCGCCCGTGTTGTGTTTCGCCAACGGAATAGGTTTCGCCGAGTGTTACGCGCAGCTGCAGGGCGAACTCCAGTTGCGGTGTGTCTTTTGGCTGGTTTTGCTGTGCTCGACAGGCGATGGCGAGCATGAGTGCAAAGGCAAAAAGCGTAATTCTTTTCATTGCTGTCATGATTAATTATAAATAATGTACAAAATTAGCATTTCTTTTTTAAAAACACCCATTATTATCGAGATTATTTGTAATTTTGCAGCAATCAAGTGCAAGGCGACAACGCTAGATGCACAACCTCTCTCTGTAGACATTGACAATACATCTATCATCACTTAATAAAAACACCAACATGAAACGACTGATTACAATGGCATGTTGCCTCCTGCTGGCAGTGGGTGGCTATGCACAACAGGCACTGGGACAGCGTCCCAACGTGAAATCGCCCATCATCAACAAGGATGGGTCGGTGACCTTCAACTTCTTCGATCCCTCTGCTCAGAAGGTGAGTGTGACGGGCGACTTCGAGGAAATCAAATGGCAGACGCTGCCCATGACGAAGCAGGACAATGGCGTTTGGACGGTAACAACGAAGCCCCTCAACCCCGAACTCTATTCCTACAGCTTCTCGGTAGACGGTCAGCGCATCATCGATCCCGCCAATAGCTACGTCAACCGCGACATCTCAACACTGAGCAATATCTTCATCGTGACGAAAGGAAAAGGCGACAAGGGCGACCTGTATCAGGTGAACAATGTTCCTCATGGCACGTTGTCGCGTGTTTGGTACAATAGCCCCACGCTAGGCCAGCAACGTCGCATGACGGTTTATCTGCCTGCAGCCTACGACGGCAAGAAGAAGTTCCCGGTGATGTATCTGCTGCATGGCCACGGTGGCGACGAAACGGCTTGGGGCGACCTTGGCCGTGCTTCCCAAATCATGGACAATCTCATTGCTGCAGGCAAGGCAGTGCCAATGATTGTGGTGATGCCCAATGGCAACCCCACTTGCAACGCTGCGCCGGGTTGGTGGCATGAGGGCATGTACACGCCCGATGGCAACGCCTTCAACGACCGTGGTGCGAAGGCATCGATGGAAGAGAGCTTCATGGACATCGTGAACTTCGTCGACAGCCACTACAAGACCATCCGCAAGCGGTCGGCACGTGCCGTGACGGGACTTTCGATGGGTGGCGGCCATACGTTTGGCATCTCCCGCCTCTATCCCGAAACCTTCGACTACTACGGCCTGCAGTCGGCAGCAGCCCGCATGAATCGTGACGCCGCGAAGATCGACGATCAGCTGGCACGCCTCTTTGCCTCGAAGCCGAAACTCTACTGGATTGCCATTGGCAAGGAAGACTTCCTGATGCAGATGAATTCTCAGCTGCGCCAGTATCTCGACGAGCATAAATATCCCTATGAATACTTCGAGAACGACGGCGGACATCTCTGGCGCAACTGGCGCATCTATCTGACGATGTTCGCCCAGCGGTTGTTTAAAGAATAAGTAACTTCCGAAAGTTGAATAAGTAAGAAGATGGAAGAAGAAAAGAATATCGACATCCAACAGGAACAGACGTCTTTCGAGGAGATTGAAGGCTGCCACAGGCGGAAAGTAGCCATCGACCTGATCAAGGCAAACATCTTTGCCGTTGTCATCATGTGCGTGGTGGGCATTGTGCTGACCGCTCTGTTTTTCCTGATTTGGCACGATCGCCGGCCCATCCGTGAGCTTTTTGGCACCGCGCCCACATGGATCGTGTTGCTCCTGGCGGCGGTTGTGGGCATTGTGATTCATGAAGTCATCCACGGCATCACTTGGGCATGCTACGCCCGCAGAGGTTGGAAGAGCATCAGCTTCGGCATCCTTTGGAAGTACCTCACACCCTACTGCCATTGCGACGAGCCCATGCGCATTCGTCCCTATCAGCTGGCGTGCCTCATGCCATGCTTCGTGGTGGGTGTGATTCCATCAATCATCGCCCTTTTCATCGGGAGTCTGCCCCTGCTGTTCTGGGGCATCTTCTTCATCGCTGCAGCCGCCGGCGACATCTGGATGGCGTGGTTGCTGACGAAGGAGAATCCAGAAAGCCTCGTGCTCGACCATCCTTCTGAAGCCGGGTTCTACATCTACGACAAAGAAGAATAGTCGTTTGATGCCAAGAGGCGAATGAAATTTCCGAAACATCAGATGATAAGAATCATAGTTTATGCATACTGCAGACGAAATCATCAGCTACATGGAGTCGCTGCGCAATGAGGCGCAGCGCGAAGTGTTGATGCGTTTTTTCAAGACAGGACCTGGCGAATATGGCGAGGGCGACGAGTTCTTGGGACTGAAGGTGCCGCAGACACGCGAGGTGGTGAAGGCCGTGAAGGGCGGTATCAGCCTTGCCGAGGTGGAGAAATTGCTCGACAGCCGTTGGCATGAGGTGCGCCTGTGTGGTTTTCTGCTGCTCGTGAGCATGTTCGAAAAGCTGGCAACAAAACGACTGGTGAGCGATGCCGAAGCAATGAAAAAGCGCGATGAAATCGTCGATTTTTATCTGCAACACGCACATCAGGCCAACAACTGGGACCTCGTAGACCTCTCTGCACCGAAGCTGCTCGGCGCCTGGCTGATGCTGCCGACGACTGATGGCGCGGAGGGCGATGCCAAGAAGCGACAGGTGATGGACTCTCTGGCCTTCTCCGATGCACAGTCGATGGGTCTTACTGCCCTCTGGCGGCAGCGCATAGGCATGGTGAGCACGTGGAAAACCACTCAGCAAGGCGACCCGTCGTGGTGCCTGCGCTATGCCGAAGTGCATGTTCGCCACCCTCACGACCTTATGCAGAAAGCCGTTGGATGGATGCTGCGCGAGGTCGGCAAGCGCGTGAGCCTCGACCTGCTGCGCGACTTCCTGCGTCAGCATGCAGACGAAATGCCACGCACCATGCTTCGCTATGCTATTGAACAGATGTCGCCCGACGAGCGCCGCCAGTGGCTGGGAAAGGAGGAAGAACGATGAGAAGACTCTGCTGGTTGGTTGTGTTGCTGTTGGTCGTGGCTTGTGGAAAGCGAACGGCTGAGCTGCCCGTTGAAAACAGCGTCTACTACTGGCGCACCGAGTGGCAACTCGACAGCCTTTCAAAAGCATTCCTTCAGCAGCACGATATTAGGAAAGTCTATTGCCGTTACTTCGATGTGGTCATGACCGATAGCATGCCAATGCCCAACGCCACGATTGCCTTTCCAGAAAAGGTGCCGCAGCAGTTGCAACTCGTTCCCACGGTCTTCATCACCGAAGATTGCATGCATCGGCGGCATGAGTCGCTGGCCAAGAAGATTGTCGGTCGTATCCTTCAAATCAACGAGACCAACGACGTGGAAGGCGTTGAAGAGATACAGATAGACTGCGACTATACAGCCCGCAGCCGAAAGACGTTCTATGACTTCCTTGAAGAAGTGCGGCGTGAGGCCCGTGCTCATGGGCTACGCCTCTCTGCCACCATCCGCCTGCACCAGCTCTCCATGCCCGTGCCACCCGTAGACTATGGTGTGTTGATGCTTTACAACACCGGCGACCCCCGAAAGTTCAACGAGCGAAATCCCGTACTCGACCTGCGCGACGTGCAACCTTATCTGCGCCGCCTTGCCGGCTACGACCTGCCGCTGGCTGCCGCCTATCCCGTCTACTCGTGGCAGCGCACCATCTATGGTGTACACATCGAACACACGGTGACCGCCGAGGAGATTCTCCGCGTGAAAAAAGCCGTCGAAGAGCAGCGGCCCAGCCTCAGCCGTTCCATCATCACCTATCATCTGGATCAAGAAAACATAAAAAGATACAAATCAGAAGACTATGAAGCGATTTATCATCACTAATCTGCTGTCGGCCGTTGCCATAGGTATGATGGCCTGCTCGTGGGTCGACACGCACAACTACTACCTCTTCAGCGTTTGCAGTCATGAGGAGTTCAGCGACCGTTGCAACAAGTTGACGTTGCAAAACTGGCGAGCCTACATGGGCCTCGATGAGGAGTACTATTATTTTGATGCCGACCAGGTCGTCGAGTCGGCACAAAGGAAAGGCGATGCGCTGATGGTGAGCTACGTCAGGCAGTTGCAAAAGTATTTGAAGTGTGCCAGTGAAGCACAGCAAGACACTTGGGACTATCCCACGAAGGCTCAGCTTGCCGACCGCAACCGCCGACTGCTTGCCATCCGAGCTTATGCCCAGGGAAAGCTGAAGACGCGCCTGCGCAGCCAGCATGCCCTGTTGCTGATGCGTTGTAATATGATGCTGGGCCGCCACGCCGAGAATGTGCGCTTGTGGGAGGGCACCACGAGCAACTTCATCAACAGCGTCTATAAGGACATGATGAAGAACATCTACGCCGGCGCGCTGCTGAAGACCGGCCAACCCGACCGTGCTGCTGCGCTGTTTGCAGAGATGGGCGACTGGGCGAGCTTGATGACGATGTACTATGAGCGCCGTTCCTATGCCGCCATCCGTGCCGAATACGAGCGCGATGCCAATTCTGCCGTGTTGCCGTTCTTGCTGCAGGACTTTGTGAACAATGCACAAGAGGCCGTCGACGGAAAGAATGACGAATGGGGCTTTGGCGGAAAGCTCTTCATTCGCGACATTCAGGAGAGCGAGGCACGCCAGATGTGTGAGTTTGCCAAGCAGGTGGTGAAAGAGGGAAAGACGCAGACGCCCCAGCTGTGGCAGATGGCGAAGGCTTGGCTGGAATACCTTTTTGGCAACAAGAAGCAGGCACTTGCCGACATCAATGCTGCTGCAACGCTTGCCGGAACGCCTCGCATGAACGACAATGCCCGTGTGCTGCGACTCTATATCACTTCCTCGCAGTTGGATGCCGACCGCCAATACGACGACTATCTGGCCGGTGAGCTCACGTGGCTCGGCGAGAAGAAGCAGGAGGACGGCTTCTTCAGGAATGCCTATGACCGCATGGTGCATCAGGTGTTGGCCGATCAGTATCTTCGCGCCAATCGTCCAGAGGTGGCTGTTGCACTGTATAACATCGACGAGTCATACGAATACCAGTGCTTTATCGATACTACGGCCGTCGAAGGCTTGAAGCAGTTCATCGACTATGCAAAGAGTCCTGCCGTGACACCGCTCGAGAGCTACCTGAAGAAGAATCTAACGATGGACGATATGGCCATGAACGACCTGGTCGGCACGAAGCTGATGCGCCTTTGCAAGTGGTCGGAAGCCCTGGAGTGGCTGGAGAAAGTGCCACTTGCCTACTACAACGAGAAAGGCTATCGGTCGTATGCAACACATCGAACGTGGTCGGTGGAGCCGTGGTTGAAGCGCCAGTGGCTGACCGATGCTGAGGCTTATGGCGAGGAGCAGCCGCTGCTCACGCAGAATCCGAAGGTCGCTTTCATTCGTGAGATGCTCGAGTTGGAGAATGGCTTGTCGCTCCTGCAGGGTGAATCACGCTACCAGCATTGCTTCGCTTTGGCGGTGCGCTATGCACAGGCTCATTTCACCGGCGACTGTTGGTACCTGATGCGCGACGGAAAGAGCGTCACCGACACGCTACGAGTGAACGAGGCCGACTTGGCTGGCCGTGCGCTCAGCTTGTTGCGCGAGGCTGCCGGCAGCAGCGATGCCACGCTTCGCGAGCGTGCTCTCTTTGCGATGAGCTATGGCGGACTCTATCCTGAGAAAGACCAATGGAGCGTCTATGAATGGAACGAGGCAGAAGTGGAATACCAGAAAATTGCCAAGCCGCAGACCAGTCAGTATCAGGCGTTCCGTGCTTTGGCCGCTTTCGAGGCTCAGAACACGCAAGGCGCCAGCCGCTACGTGTCGCGCTGCGATGAGTATCGGCAGTTCAGAAAGCAAGCGGAATAGAACGGTGCAAGTGTAACAGAATAGAGTAGTGCGTTCTTAACGCGATGATTTGGCTCCAGTCGAATGTTTGTTCGGCTGGAGCCAAATTCGTTTTTGGCGCACTGCCCCGATCCTTTCATCATTCATTCCCATTGTTACCATTATTCGTTCTCATTGTTCCCATCCTTCATTCCCATCGTTCTCATTATCCCATCTCATTGCTTTCATCATCCCATCTCAATCCTTCCGTGATGCCAGAGCATACATCCCGTTCAGTAAATTAACTTAATTTGTGCGGTAAATTAACTTAAATTGCAATGTAAATTAACTTAATTTGCTGAGTAAAATAACTTAATTTGCTACACAAATTAACTTAATTTACTGAACAAAACAAGTTAATTTGCAAAACAAGCTCATTTCTCTCGTATTTTAAACTCATTGCTCTACACTCACGAAAGCATTACTTTGATAGCACGAAAGCATTGTTTTTGCATCTCGAAATGAATGAGTTTCCCCAATCGCGAGAAGTGCCAAAAAGGAATAATGGTTGTAAAGACGCTGCCAGTTGTCCCCTCCTCATGGGAGGAGGGGTTAGGGGTGGTGGAGAAAAGTAATGATATAACCTATTTCAGATCAAACATGTAGATTAGGTCGAACCTTGTTTATCGCTACCACCCCTTACCCCTCCTTCTCGAAGGAGGGGACAAAAAAGCGGCTCCTTTCTCTATTTTACCACACTCTCAACTTGCGTTGAAGGGGTGTGTTTTATGGCAGCTCCTCCCCTCCCACGCGTGTGCGAACGTCTTAAAAAAAGGAAAATTCTTGGCTATGTCGATAAAAGTTCGTAACTTTGCACGCTTTTTCGCCTAATTTTGATTGGCAGTATGTTTTTGATTATTAATTTTCAAACCCAATAACATTTATTGATGAACTCACAAAAATACTTTCTGGCAGCCTTGTGGATACTGCTTTTCGCAGGGATAGTAGTGCCTGCAGAGGCTTCTGGTGGTAAAGAATACAAAAAGGTAACAACCATTACGGAGGGTAAACGATATGTCATTGCAGCCCCTGTGGGTGACCAGCTCATGTTAGCGCTGCCACTTTCCGTGGAATCGCGCTATCTGTCGGCAACGCCTGTGACGGCAACCGGCGATGTCATCACGCTGGATGTCGAGGAGCCGGTCTTCACTTTCCGGCTAACATACAGCGACACCTACGACAGCTTCCGCATCGTGGATGCACAGGGACGATTCCTCGCCCATCCGTCGAAAGATGCCGGTACGTTCACCACAACGACCGATCCTTCGGCAACAGGTACGGAATGGGTGCTGGATAATAGTTCTGTTGGCCCCGGTCCGGGCCCGGCCACGGGTGACGACACGCCCGTCGTGGGTGATGATCCGGGTGAAGGTGACGGCAGCGATGGCGAAGGTCTGATGATTGTGAATCTGTATACGCAGCACTCCATCCAATTCGTTAACTCGTTGTTCGGCTGCTATGACTCTAAGCAGGGCGTGCTGCCCGTGCTCTATGAGGAAGCGACATTGGTCGGCGACGTCAACCGTGACAACGCAGTTACGATAGCCGATGTCACGGCTCTGGTGAATATCCTGCAGGGCAAAGACTCAAAGGAACCCTATCTATACGACCACGAGGCCGCCAATGTCGATGGCGTCAACGGTGTAACTCCCGACGACCTAACGGCATTGGTACAACTACTGATCAACAAAAAGGCGTAAAGTCAGAATCTAGGAAAGAATGAACGTGAAGCAACTCTACATAGCCATCATCGTGCAGACCTTGATGCTCAGCACTGCTTGGGCACAAGGGCCAAACCACACCGGCACCTATTATCAGGCTGCCGATGGCCAGTGTGGCGAAGCTTTGAAGACGGCATTCTTCCAGATTATCAATGGAGAATATCAGGGAGTACAGTTCCAGCAAATTAAATATGGATCGGGAAGACTCAATGGTGTCTGGGGTGCCTATGCTACAACCGATGTCCTTGATGACAGTGTGACTATACGAGACCGCTATTCTAACATCACCCACTATCAACTGGGCGACGATCAGGCGTCGAGTGGTCATACTACTGAGGGTGAAGGAGGTTATGCTCGTGAGCATACAATTCCACAAAGCTGGTTTAAAAATTCTACAGTTAATGGAACTAAGGTGGGACCAGGCACAGACCTCTATCACTTGTATCCTGTTGATACGAAGGTGAACGGTATGCGTAGCAATTATCCCTACGGTGAAAACGAAGGCGAATCATGGCAGTCGGCCAATGGCTATAGTAAGCGCGGTGTTTGCACCTTTGAAGGCTACGATGGTATGTGCTTCGAACCTAATGATGAGTGGAAGGGCGATCTTGCTCGAACTTACTTCTATATGGTGACTTGCTATGAGGATGTGCAGCCCCTTTGGGAGAGTGAAATGCTCAATAGTACGACCTATCCTTCTTTCTCAGAGTGGGCGTTGAGGCTGCTGCTGAAGTGGAGTCGTCAAGATCCCGTTGATAGCATCGAGATCAAGCGCAACGAGGCAGTATGTGTCATTCAGCACAATCGCAATCCTTTCATCGACTATCCGGGTCTGGAGGAGTTCATCTGGGGCGACAGCATATTGCAAGCCTTTGCCTATGGCGGCTTCGAAGAGGGTGGCGATAGCATTATCACTCCGCCCGATACCATTGTTGTTGAGAAGGAAGACACCATCTATCTGCCTGCGAAGAAGTACCAGTTCCGCAAGGTGCTCCGTGTCATTGGCGGAAAGCGTTATATCATCATAACCGATGTTGACGGAAAGTTGCGTATGGCTCAGCCGCTGGCAGGCAATTATGGCTATATAAAAGCAGAGGATGTTTCTGCAACGAATGACACCATCACACTTGATAGTGACAAAAATGCATTCACGCTATTTACTACAACAGGCGGCTATCATATTAAGGATTCGAAGAATCGATATGTTTACCAAACATTGAACTACGATAGTTTCAATGTGGCACCAGAGTTGCCCGAAGAAGGTGCTTTGTGGACTATTGAGACAAATGATGTAGATAGCACGTTTATCATTACGAATGTCGACAAACAGAAATACGTGCAGTATAGCTTGCAATACAAGTCTTATGGCTCCTATTCAGGATCTCAAGGTCTGCTGCCCAACCTCTATGAGGAAGTAGAGACATTGATGGGCGACATCAACAACGATGGCAGCGTTAATGTTGCTGACGTCACTGCCCTTGTGAATCTCTTCAACGACAAGAGCCTCCGCGATGGCGACCGCTTCAACTTGCATGCAGCCGATGCGAACGAAGATGGCGTCGTGACTCGCTCCGACATCCAGTCACTCATTGGCATTGTACTTGCACAGTAACGATGGCTCTCTTAGAAACTAGAAACTCGAAACCAGAAACCAGAAACTTGAAACAATATGACGACAAAACGACTTTTCACAACCATCTGTACCCTTGCCCTGACCCTCAGCATGGCTTGGGCGCAAGGACCAAACGGCTCTGAAACATACTACCAAGCTGCCAACGGCAAGAAAGGTCAGGCGCTGAAGACGGCGATGTATGGGATTATTAAAACACACACGAATATAGGCTATGACGGACTTTATGAGGCTTACAGGGCGACAGACACTCGTCCTGATGGCTACGTGAGAGACTGGTATTCGAACGTAACTTACTATACTCACGTGGTGGACAAGGCTGGCACCTACAGTGGGGAAGGTGACTGTTACAACCGGGAGCACTCAGTGCCGCAGAGTTGGTTTGAGAAATATGGCAATGCTTCTAAAATTAAAGCCGACATCGTGCATGTTCTTCCGACAGACGGTTTTGTGAACAATCAACGAGGAAATTACCCGTTGGCAAAAGTGGGAACGGTTTCATATCAGTCGGCAAATGGATATAGCAAGAGGGGAACTTGTGCCACTCCAGGATACAATGGTACGGTTTTTGAGCCAAACAACGAAATCAAGGGCGACATGGCCCGCATCTATTTCTACATGGCCACTTGTTATGAAGAGGACGTAGATGATTGGGCAGGCAATGCTACGGCAAGTGCAGTGTTCGACGGAACGACTTATCCGGCTTTTAAGACATGGTATCTGAACATGTTAATGGAGTGGTCGAAAGATGACCCGGTAGATGCTGTTGAGATAGCCCGCAACAATGCGGTCAAAGAGAAGCAGGGCAACCGCAACCCGTTTGTGGATTATCCTGGTTTAGAGGATTACATCTGGGGCGACAAGAAGAATGTAGCCTTTAGCTACGACCACTACGAGGGTTCGTCGTCGGGTAAGCAGTATGTCACGATGTCGTTCTCGCCGACTTCTGTAACGGCAACATTGGGTGAAAGCTTCACGGCTCCCACGCTCAGCATGTCGCCTTCCGGACTGACAGTCACTTATAGCAGTTCTAACACTAATGTGGCAACTGTCAATGCTTCTACTGGTGCTGTCACATTGAAGGCCGTAGGCGTCACCATCATCACAGCTACCTTTGCTGGCAACGATGACTATTATTCCAATTCTGCCACCTACACGCTCACCGTGAAACAGCAGGGTGGTGATGATCCTACTCCAGGTGGCGAGACGCTGCTTTGGGAGAGTTTCAGTGGATATAAGGGAACAACAGATACTTCAACTGGCATCACTCCCTCTGATGAAAATCTTGATTACGATGGTTGGGCATCATTTACAAAAGTTTTCTTGGGAGCAAATGGTACGGGCAAACTCAGTTCTGGTTCAGGAAATGGTTCTATGGTGACTAAGACCATTACACTAGTAGGAAATGGTGTGCTTACATTTAAGCTAAAGAAATATGGTTCTGATGCTTGTAGCCTTTCCCTTTCTGTTAGTGGTGCAACGGCTGACGTTACCAAAATTACGCCAGGCACTGATTGGGTTGATTATGTTGTTAATATTTCGGATGCTAATGGTGGTATCACTTTGGCATTCAATGCAACTAAGCGTCTATATATCGACGACATCAAGCTTGTTTCAGTTGCAGAGGAGCCCACCACCACTCCCGGCGACATCGTGAAGGATGGAAAGACCGATTGGAATGACCTAAAGGCCCTTGTGAAAATCCTGCTAGGCATCACGCCTGCAGGCGATAACATCGATTCCGATGCTGCTGACGTAAATGGAGATGACGAAACGAACATCGCCGATGTAACGAAATTAGTAAATATGATTTTGCAAAACAACCAATAAAAACTGAACGACGAATAGACGATGAAGAGATTACTATTATCGGTCTTGATGACCACATGGGTTCTGATGGTCAGCGCCATTCCTGCCAAGCCAGGTTTGAAGCGCATGCTCACGCTAAACGACGGCAGTCGTGTTGAGGCTCGCCTAGTGGGCGATGAGCATGGACATTTCTGGCTTTCAAAGGATGGTCGCGCCTTCATGGGCACGAGTCGCAAGAATATTTATAAGTTGATTGGCGACGAACAGCTGAAGCAACTGAAAGCAGATGCCCTTGAGCGGCGTACGGAAGCCAACGAGAACCGCATGGCACGCATGGCTCAGCGCAGAGTTGGCGACGTTGGTAGCAGCTACTTTGGCAAGAAGCGCGGACTCATCATTCTCGTCAACTTCTCCGACGTGAGTTTCGAACGTACTCACACCAATGCTCTCTTTGAGCGCATCGCCAATGAGCGTGGCTACAGCGAAGGAAAGTTCTATGGTTCCATGTACGACTATTTCTATGCACAAAGCATGGGACAGTTTGAGTTGGAATTCGACGTCGTTGGCCCCGTCACCGTGTCGAACACGCAGTCTTACTACGGCCGCAACAACAGTCAGGGCGACGACATGCGAGCTGGTGCGATGGCCCGTGAGGCTTGTCAGTTAGCCGATAGCTATGTGAATTATGCCGACTACGACTGGGATGGCGATGGTGAGGTAGACCAGGTCTATCTCGTTTATGCTGGAAAGGGCGAGGCCGACGGCGGTGCCGATGATACCATCTGGCCGCATGCCTGGGATCTGCGTTCGGCCACGGGTTCCTCACTCCAGCTCGATGGTGTGCGCATCAACACCTATGCTTGTGGTGGAGAACTCAACGGACAGACGGGTGACATCAACGGCATTGGCACGATGTGCCACGAGTTCAGTCATTGCTTGGGCTATCCCGACTTCTACGACACCGACTATAGCGGTGGACAGGGCATGAGCTATTGGGACCTGATGGACTCGGGTAGCTATAATGGCGACGGTTATTGCCCTGCCGGCTATACGAGCTATGAGCGTTGGGTGGCAGGTTGGCTCGAGCCAATAGTGCTGACCGACTCCATGACGGTTGAGGGCATGCAGGCCCTGCAGGATGGCGGCAACGCCTACATCATGTATAACGATGGCCATCCCGACGAATACTTCCTGCTCGAGAACCGCCAGCACATCGGTTGGGACCAAGGCATTCCCGGTCATGGACTTCTCATCCTGCATGTAGACTATAAAGCTTCTGTTTGGCGTGCGAACAGTCCAAACAATGCTCCCAGCCACCAGCGCATGACGTGGATTCCTGCCGACGGACAGTACGAATCCACGACTTATTACGGTTCACGCTATTATTCCTTCGATGGAATGAAGAGCGACACCTATCCTTCTGGGTCTAACAACAGTTTCGGCAACGAGACTAGTCCTGCAGCAAAGTTATATAATAAGAATATTGATGGCGGGAAATTGCTCAACAAGACCGTCTACGATATCTATGAATCTGGTAACGGTGAGATATCGTTTAGCTTCCGCAGCGACAATGGCGACGTTGGTCCTGCAAAACCAGAGGGCAATGGTCAGTATGCATTGGTCACCGACAAGAGCCAGATTTCTGCTGACAGCACGTATCTACTCATCTATGAGAAGTCGGCAACTGAAGGCATCGCCTTTGCTGGAGTCGGTGGTGAGCATGGCGGTGTAGAACTCGTCATCGATCGATATACCGTAGACAATCCTCACGGAGCCGCTCACGAGTTGAAACTGCTCGATGCAGGCAACGGCATGTGGCTAATCCAGGATGGTAAAGAGTACATCGCCTATCAAGGTGTTGGTGGTCAATTGGTGGCTGACAGTGTCTCTAGCGAAGATGGTTTCTACTGGCTGGTTTCAACAGAAGATATCATGAATGCCGACTATGTCTTCATACGCCGTTGTCTGCAATATGATGACAAGGAAGGCGTCTTTGGCTGCTTTTCGCCAGGTAAGCAGAAAGAGGTTCACCTCTATGTGAAGCGCGATGTTGAACCTGTTCAGAAGAAAAATCCCGAGTTGGCTTTCTCGTTATCGGAACTCGTGGTTGAGCAGGGACAGACCGACTTTGAAAAACCTGTGCTCCAGAATCCTCATGGGCTGGAAATTTACTATTCTTCCAGCGATGAGAGTTTGGCATACGTAGAACCCGACACAGGTGATGTCTACCTGGGCAATGAAACGGGAACGGTCACCATCTCGGCTACCTTCGAAGGCGATGACGAGTATGCTGAGTCCATCGTTTCCTATACCCTTGTCATCACGGTACCAACTGGCATCAAGACTGCCCATTCTCTCAATGCCTTTACGTCTGAGCCTATCTACGACCTGCAGGGGCGACAGATTTCTGACAAGGGTCAATTACGTAAAGGCCTATACATTTCCCAAGGCCGCATAATCGTTGTGAAATAAATACTCTAAACCCCAAAACATCATGAACCCACTTACACGTAGTATACTGTTTGGCCGTAGCATCGTCTTGAGCCTTCTCCTTGCCCTCTCAACCTTGACGGCTGTCGCCATTCCTGCCCGACCCGGGCAAGTGAAAACCATCACCCTTGCCGATGGCACCACCATTCAGGCTCGTCTGGTTGGCGACGAGCACGGCCACTATTGGCTTTCTGCCGACGGTCGCGCCTTCCGCGAACAAGCCGATGCCTCCTATTATAAGGAGGTGTCACTGGAGCAGGTGAGGCAGCGGGCTCAAGCACACCGGGCAAAGGCGAATGCACGCCGTGTTGCCAGCGCACCCCGTAAGGCTTCTATCGGTCACTTCGGTGACTATACAGGTCAGAAGAAGGGAATTATCATTTTAGTCAACTACAGCAACTTGGAGTTTCGTGAAGCCCACAACAGGGATTTCTTCGAGCGCATCGCCAACGAGAAAGACTTCCATCAGGACAGTTTCCGCGGTTCGGTATACGATTATTTCTATGCCCAGAGCAACGGAGAGTTCGAGCTTACCTTCGACGTAGTTGGTCCGGTTCAGCTGTCGAACACGATGGAGTACTATGGCAAGAACGTTGGCACCGACGACCTCGATAACCATGCCGCTGGAATGATCATTGAGGCTTGCCAGCTGGTCGATGAAGAAGTGAACTTCGCCGACTACGACTGGGATGGCGATGGCGAGGTAGACCAGGTGTATGTCATCTATCCAGGAAAGGGTGAGGCCGACGGTGGTAATTCGTTCACCATCTGGCCGCATGAGTGGGAGTTGAGCGAGGCTGCTCTAAGTGGTGACGGCGACGGACCTATTGAGCTCGATGGCGTAACCATCGACACCTATGCCTGTGGCAGCGAACTCAACGGAAGTGGTCGTATCTGTGGCATTGGCACGTTGTGTCATGAGTTCAGCCATTGTCTTGGATTCCCCGACTTCTACGACATCGACTACAGTGGTGGAGTGGGCCTGGATGCTTGGGATCTGATGTCGGGAGGATGCTATAATGGTAACGGCTACTGCCCAGCTGGCTACACCAGCTACGAACGTTGGATGGCAGGTTGGCTTGAACCCATCGAACTGAAGGCAGACACCGTTGTTGCCGGCATGAAGTCGTTGCAGGAAGGTGGTGACGCCTACATCATGTATAACGAAGGCCATCGCGACGAATACTACATGCTGGAGAACCGGCAGCAGGTGGCTTGGGACGAGAAGCTGCCTGCTCACGGGTTGTTGATCGTGTACGTAGACTTCGACCTCGAGGTCTGGGAGAACAACCAGCCTAACGATAACCCACGCCATCAGCGCATGACCTGGATTCCTGCCGATGGTAAGATAGAGACCTACAAATTCTATGGCAACACCTATGTCAGCGAAGAAGGAATGAAAACCGATCCCTATCCCTCGGGCGACAACAACCGGTTCACCAATATCTCATATCCAGCGGCAAAGCTATTTCACGCCAATACCGATGGTCGCAAGTTGCTCAATAAGTCGGTTCTTGATATCGCAGAAGCCGGTGATGGCACCATCTCGTTCAACTTCCTCAACGAGCCTATGGAGAGAAAGGATCCTGAGCTTGCCTTCGATGTCGACACCGTTACTGTTGAGGCTGGCACGGCCGACTTCCAAGCACCAGAACTGCGCAATCCTTACGACCTCGAAGTTACTTATTCGTCGTCCGACAAGTCGTTGGCTACGGTCGATGTCTTTACTGGTAGCGTTGTCATCGGCGACACACCAGGCAAGGTGGTCATCGAGGCCTACTACGAAGGTGAAGAATTCTATAATCCCGGTTCCGCCTCTTATGTCATCGACATCACTGTTCCTTCAGGCATCGAAATCCAAGAGGTTGTACCCGCAAATAGCGAGGAACATTCCATCTACGACCTCAGTGGCCGCAGGCTTCCTTCCTCCTCTGCCTTCACGTTCCTCAAGAAAGGAATTTACATCGTGAATGGACGAAAGGTTGTCGTCAAATAATTATTCAACTTTCGCAAGTTTAGGCATAAAGGGTATAAAGGGGAGAAAAGGGAATAAAGGGGCAATAGTCCCGGCTTTCACTCCTCAATTGTACAAAGCATTCGTCCCTTTTCTCCCCTTTCACTCCCCTTTAAGCCCTTTAAACCCTCAGTAAAGTATAAATAATATGAAAAAACTCTTCTTTACCTTTGCACTGGCTGTTTTGGCTCTTACTGCCAGTGCCGTTCCTGCCAAGCCAGGACTCTTCCGCACGCTCACACTGAGTGATGGAACCACTGTGAAAGCACAACTCGTCGGCGATGAACATGGCCACTACTGGCTCTCTGCCGACGGCCGTGCCTATCAGCAAATGGATGGTATGGCCTATTTCTCTGAGGTCAGCCTCGATGCAGTGAAAACCAAGGCGCAGGCCCGGCGCAGTCAAGCTAATGCCCGTCGTGCTAAGCGACTCGAAGCACCACGGCGAATAGGCGAGGTAGGAAATTACATTGGTACGAAGAAAGGCATCATCATTCTCGTCAACTTCTCTAATGTTGCCTTCCAGAAGGACAACAACAACGCCCTCTTCCAGCGCATTGCCAATGAGAAGAATTTCTCTTACGGCGACTTCAAGGGGTCTATGTACGACTATTTCTATGCCCAGAGCGAAGGCAAGTTCGAACTCACCTTCGATGTCATAGGTCCTGTCACAGTGTCAAACACGCAGTCCTACTATGGCTCCAACGATAGTGGTGGCAATGATAAATACCCTGCCACGATGGTTATCGAAGCCCTGAAACTCGTCGATTCACAAGTGAACTTTGCCGACTACGACTGGGATGGAGATGGCAAGGTCGACCAGGTATATGTGGTTTATGCAGGAAAAGGTGAAGCCGATGGCGGTGCCTCCACTACCATCTGGCCCCATGAGTGGGAACTCTCTTCTGCAGCCAGATATGGCGATGGCGATGGTGCACAGACTCTCGACGGAGTGAAAATCGACACTTATGCTTGCGGCGGAGAACTCAACGGCAGTGGAAACATCGACGGCATCGGTACGATGTGTCATGAGTTCAGCCATTGTCTGGGTTATCCCGACTTTTACGACACCGATTATAGTGGCGGTCAGGGCATGGGCTATTGGGACCTGATGGACGGCGGTTCCTACAATGGTGACGGCTACCAGCCCGCTGGTTACACTTCTTACGAGCGGTGGATGGCAGGATGGAAAGAGCCCGTTGAACTCACCACTACAACTCAGGTTGCCAACATGAAGGCGCTGCAGGATGGGGGTGAGGCCTATATTGTCTACAATAATGGCAACCGCAATGAATACTTCCTTCTTGAAAACCGCCAATTCACAGGATGGGATGCCTCGTTGCCTGGTGAAGGGCTACTCATCCTACATGTCGACTACAGTGCCTCTGCATGGGCAGGTAACACCCCGAACGATACTCCTAGCCATCAGCGCATGACATGGATACCTGCCGACAACGAATATCAGTACACTACCTATCAAGGCACGAAGTATTACTCTTTCGAAGGCATGGCCAACGACCCGTTCCCTTATGGTAGTGTTAATGCTTTTAATAAATCTACTACCCCTGCTGCCAAGTTCTTCAATAAGAATACCGATGGCACCTATTACCTCGACTCTTCCATTGAGGGGATTACACAGAACGCCGACGGCACGGTCTCTTTTAACTTCAAGGCTGCTACCAATATCGCCAAGCCCACGTTCTCTCCTGCAGCAGGACGATACACAGAGGCACAGACGGTCACCATCAGCAGCGCCACCGAAGGTGTAGCTATCTACTACACCACCGATGGCTCCACACCAACGGCTTCCAGCACACGATACACCTCTCCCATCACTATCGAGGAAACCACCACGCTGAAAGCTATTGCGGTGAATGCCGACGGTGAGGAAAGCCTCGTGGCAACAGCGAAGTATACGATAAGTAATACTTTGCTTTACGAAGGCATGAGTAATGATGCAACAGAAGCAACAGGGACAAACGAAATAGATATCTCTAATACCAGCCTTGATTATTCCGATTGGGAATCGTTCACAAAGGTTTTTAAGGGTGGTACGACAGAAGCTTACAATAATGGTGGCTGCTTGAAGTTGGGAACATCAAAGGTAGCAGGTAGCATGACTACCAGAAATATGGGTTTGGTTGGTACAGGAACGTTGTCATTCTACCTTAAAACTTATAGCAAAGATTCTGGTACAATGACAGTTACGGTTACTGGAGCGAAGGCAGACATAACGTCATTCACTCAAACGACAGACTGGAAACATTGCACAGTAACTCTTACAGAGGCTACGGGCAATGTAAAGATAACTTTTGCCACAACCAAGCGTGCATACCTCGATGAGATAGAACTTGTTCCAGGGGCCGTTCCTGTTATCACCAAGGAGAATGTTGTTATGTCTTTCTCGCCCAGCAAAGTGGAACTCACTATTGACGATACATTCACTCAGCCAACTCTAACGACTTCTCCTGCGGGGTTGCAGGTTGCTTATAACAGTTCCAACACCGATGTTGCTAGTGTTAATGCTACTACGGGAGCTGTTACTATCCATGCTGCAGGCACCGCAGTCATCACAGCAACATTTCCAGGCGATGACCAGTATTATAGTGGTAAAGCTACCTATACGATTGTGGTTTCAGAAAAGCAGACACCTGTAGATCCTGACCCATCAGTAGTTGCTACAAATAAGTATGAACTTGTCACCGATGCCTCTACACTCGCGGCCGGAGATAGCATCATTATCGTGTGTGGTACAGGATCTTACCGGAGTATCATGGCAAATTCTACGCATGAAGGTACCTACCGAAAAGTGAATAATTTTGCATTCAATGATGACAAGACAATTACACCCTCTATTAACGATGCCATCGTTGTGTTGGGAGGTCAAGAGGGTGCTTGGACTCTCTATGTAGCTAATGGCAACGAAACAGGTTATTTGTCGGCGGCGAGCAGTTCTTCCAACATCATAAAAACCATACAAACTATTGATGAGAATTCGCAAGCTTCCATTCGTATTAGTTCTGGAAACGCAACCATTCTGTTTAGCGGTGACTATAAAAAAAATAAATTGTTATATAACACGCAATCACCACGTTTCTCTTGTTATTCGGCTACGTCAACAAATGTAACTTATCCCCAGATCTATCGCCAAGTAAAGCAAGAGATCTCTTCTGGCGACGTCAACAAGGATGGCGATGTTTCGATAGCCGATATCACAGCATTGGTGAACATCCTCATGGGTCAGGATGCTGGACAAGTGCTTTACGACCACAAGGCTGCAGATGCAGATGGCAACGGTACTGTTGAGGCTGCCGATGTTGAGACTCTACTGAATTTGATTCTTGCAAAATGAACTACAACGAGGCAACAAGGCGGTTTGTCAACCAGCATCTTGACGACGATGTGCGACAACTGGCATTGCAGTATAGCGCCCATCGCAGTTCCTCTTCTGATAAAGGAGAGGGTGGGGGAGATGGTGATGTAGACCTGCCTTTTGCCCTCGACCAGATTCGTGGCCGACAGATAGCACGACGAAAGTTGCCAACGTGGGCAGCCATCGACGATATTCTCTATCCCTCTCATCTCTCCATGGAACAATGTTCCAGTGAGCAGACCGCCCGCTACAAGGCTTCCATCGTCGAGCGACTAGTAAACAACTCCCTCCCTACTGGGGCGACTGGGGTCTTTAGAGCAGCCACCGATGTGGCTGCGGCCCCACAAAGGGGAGCGAATCCCCATTCGCGACGGAGAGCAACCTGGGGTTGGGCTTCATTTGCCGACCTTACAGGTGGTTTCGGTGTCGATTTCGCCTTCATGGCCCAGGCTTTTCATGCTTCTTTGTCAACCCAGAGTCCAGCAAAATCTTTCTATGTAGAGCGTAACCCGCAACTCTGCGACCTCGCTCGACATAATTTCCCACTTCTTGGCCTTCACAATTCAGAAGTAGTTTGCTCTACCACAGAGGAATTTCTCAATACTCTATGCACTAACAAAAAAGCCTCCCCTACTGGGGGAGGTTTGGTAGGGGCTACCATCATTTATCTAGATCCAGCCCGCCGCGACGATCATGGAGGTCGCACTTATGGCATAGCCGATTGCACACCGAACGTCCTAGAACTGCGTGACACTCTCCTTGAAAAGGCTGATTATGTTCTCCTGAAACTCTCACCGATGCTCGACTGGCGCAAAGCTGTCAGCGACCTTGGCGAAGACTATGTCAGCGAAGTGCACATCGTCTCAGTCCATAACGAATGCAAAGAGCTATTGATTGTACTTCAGAAACCAAGCGACAACGTCCAAGAGCAAAAACAGAAGACATTATTCTGCGTCAATGACCAGCAGATCTTCACCGTCCAATCTCCCTCCCTACTGGATAGTTCATATGGAGTTCTTTCTACCTCACTACTGGGGAGGTCAGGTGGGGCTCTCTATGAGCCCAATGCCTCGCTGATGAAGGCAGGCTGCTTCCATGAACTCTGCGAACAGTTTGGATTGGTTCCGGTAGGTCCCAACAGCCACCTCTTCGTTCAAAACTCTGGCGTTACAGAACCACCTTGTATGTCTGCAGATAAAGATTTCCCAGGTCGTGTCTTTCAAATTTCCGCGATTTCATCGATGAATAAGCGCTCTCTGCGGCAAAATCTGCAAGGTATCACGCAAGCCAACATCTCCACTCGCAACTTCCCATTGAAACCCGAAGAGCTTCGCCGCCGATTGAAACTTCGCGACGGTGGCGACACCTACCTCTTTGGCACCACCCTCTCCGATAGTTCCCATGTGATACTGATATGTAAAAAGCGGGAGGGTAGCTGAAAAAAAGATAGAATCATTCATACAAGCCTTTTCCGATTGCCTGTGTAGGGGCAGACTCCTGTGTCTGCCCGTTGGATTTTGCCCCCCCTTATTTCTCTATGCTTCTTGTGTGATCATTACCGTCAATTCTTCGAAGCTGTTTGCAACGTTGATATAGTCCTTCCAATGTCCGCGAATCATTCCACGCTGCTGAATGTCATCGAGTAGCTCTATCAGGGTGTTCCAGAAACCTCCGATGTTATAGAGGATGATTCGCTTCTGGTGATAGCCGATGGTATGTGCTGCAGCCACTGTGAACACTTCGTCGAGTGTACCGATGCCGCCCGGCAATGCCACTACTACATTGCTATGTGCCAGCAACAAATCCTTCCGGTCGCTGAGGTTGTCACAAGGAATATGTACTGTTAGCCGATCTGACATCCTTCCACCTCGTTCAACAATACGCGGCACCACTCCAATAAGATTCCTTTTCGCCCCCCTCGAACCATTTGAACCACTTGAGCCGTCTTGAACTTTTGAACCACTTGAACTCTCTTGAACGCACGAAGCGCTTTTGAACCCTTGATAGTATGCCTCCGCCACGCATCCCATAAGTCCCATATTACATCCGCCAAACACGATGGAATGGCCGTTTTCTGCGCACCAGCGTCCAAATTCTTCTGTGCGGTCGAAGTACTCTCGTTCTATGTTATCGTTAGCCGAGCAAAATATCCCAATGTTCATAATGAGTTTCTTGATTTTGAATTTATTGTTTGCAAAGGTACAAAGAATCTTCCAACAAAGTTACCTCAATTCAAGAAAAAATGTCTTCTACAAATAATATATAGTAGAGCATCGAAAGAAACGAAAGAATCGAAAACAAAAAATCAACAGCAGCTACAAACTTCACTTGAAGCTTATAGCTGCTGTCGCCTTACACGCCTTCAGGGCTTTACTCGTGCGCAGCACCTTACCCGCTGCATAGCAGCTTTACCCGTGCGTAGCACCTTACCCGCAGCTCTTCTGCCTTACCCGCCCACAGGGCTCCCTATTCATCCCAATAGTCTGAGCCTTGCCAGCCGCGCGCGCCAATAATAAGCCCAGGGTCATCGATTGGAGGATCATCGCTAATGCCTGGGTTATCAGGATCAGCATTATCAGATTTGCCTAAGATGATTTTCACCAGAGCTGTGATATCGTTCTTGTTAACACTCCCGTTTTTATCCACGTCAGCGATGTTCACCTCCGCATCTAGGTAAGGATTAGGTGAAATGCCATTGATGATGTTCACCAATGCCGTCACGTCAGCAACGGTTACGCTACCATCGTTGTTTACATCGCCCGTGATCGGCGTGTCGTCGGCATAGACTCCAACAGAGGTTAAGATGAGGCCAACGGCTAATATCAATTTTCTCATAACTATTACTTTATCACTAACTTGTACTCGACTTTCTTTCTCCGATAAACTACGAAAGCGCCACCCTTCGGGATGTCGAGCGGCCACTTTTAAGGCGAAGAGGAGAAAGAATCTTGTTCGAGTTCATTCCCACTCGGGAGAACTCGAACAAGTTCTGTTCTTCGCTTACTTCAACACCACTTTCTTGCCGTTAACGATGTAGATGCCCTTCGAGGGAGCCTCAATCTTGCGGCCTTGGATGTCGTAGATGTTACCAGCATTCTGCTCGTCGCCATTGACAAGGAGGATTCCGTCCGTGACATCATCTTCCAAGGTGATAATGGCTTTTGCCCCGCCAGAGCCAAGCGACTTCGGCATCTCAAGGTATGCACGTCCTGCAGAGAGTTGAAGGTTTGTTACCTTAATAA
>JAEEGI010000498.1_pt1 | contig 118960 bp, 108 predicted proteins | sample 8958751 | NCBI WGS metagenome assembly JAEEGI01 (sample SAMN16246545, study PRJNA631951) | gut metagenome | biome: gut microbiome; feature: rumen; material: KS-attached | host: Bos | place: Iran: Karaj | collected 2018-10
CGCGTCCCGGCGGAGGATCCGCACGCAGGCGGAGTGGAAGGTGCAGGCCCAGATGTCCTCCGCCCCCTCTCCCAGCATCCGTTCCAGCCGGGCCTTCAGTTCGTCGGCGGCTTTGTTGGTGAAAGTGATGGCCAGGATCCGCCAGGGGGCAACCGGTTCCAGGGCGGCCATGCGCTCCGCCTCCGGCCCTCCGGCCTCCAGCACGCGCAGGGCCTCCGCGTCGGCCCCGTCAGGCAGCTCTGTGCAGTCGCTGGCCCGGCCAAAGCGCAGAAGATTGGCGATGCGGTTGATGAGCACCGTGGTTTTGCCGCTGCCTGCGCCTGCCAGAATCAGCAGGGGGCCCTGGGTCGCCAGAACGGCGTCCTGCTGTCGGCTGTTCAATTGTTGGAATTTGGCGCGGATCAAGCGGCGCCGCGCTTCCAAAAAGCGCTTTTCCATCTGTTTGTCCATGCTCCAGATTGTAGCACGAAGCGGCCGCTTTCACAAGACGGTCTCAAGGAAATAATTAGATTGACGATCGAAGAACAAAAGGTTGCAAAACAGTAAAAAATCAGCTATGATATAAAATACTGTTTTATATCCGTCACAGAGCGCGGAAAGAGGAGAGAGCGCGGATGAAAAAGATCTTTCGAAAGATTTGGAACATCATGAACGACAAACGCCTGGAAAAGCCGCTGATGATTGCGGCGCCGATCCTGGCTCTGATTCTGGTGGGTATGATTTTGCTGCCTGCTTTTCGCGTTCAGCCGGAGCCGGAGGCGGAGGCGATCGAGGATACGACGCCCGCTCCAGTGACTGCGGAAGAACAGGCTGAGCCGCTGACAAAGGACGTCGGCGCAGCGGCGCCCACGGCCAGCCCGACCACCAGTCCCGAACAAACAGGGAAGCCGCTGGTGGCGATTCGTCTGCGCGGAGATTCGGTCAACCGGGACTTGTACGTTCGAGTCCTGGGGGAAGATGGAAGCCCGGTAACCGGGCATACTTTCACGCTGGATGTGCGCTTCCCAAACGGACAGACATACAGCTACGATACCGAGGATGACGGCAGCAGCTATTATCTGGTGCGGTTGGAGCCGGGAGAGTATACGGTCAGCATGCAGGAGTGTGAGGGCTTTGCTTTGCCGGAGCCGATCACCTGCACGGTGCGGGCGGAGGCACAGTATGCGCCCATCGAGGATATCGACGAGGTCGCGGATGTGAAGGATGTGTCCGAGGTCGACCAGAGCGAAGTCCCGGAGGAGACCTACAACGCGCCGGAGGAAACGGTGCCGGAGATCATTGAGGTTCCCGACCCGGAGGAGCCGGCGGAGGAGGAAGTGCCTGTCCTGGATGAGACGGGAGAGCCGGTATACCGGTATGAGTTCGTCCTCAGTGCCAACGGTTATCTGATCCTGCGTGAGACAGGGGAGGAGAGCAATGTTTTCCCGGTGGACGAGGACGGGGACGAGATCCCGGATTACGGCCTGTATCTGCAAGAGCAGGAGAGCGTTGTCGATCCGGACGACCCCGACGCGGAGGAGCAGACGCCGGTATACGTCAGTGTGGCGCTGTATCAGGCCGACGGGAAGCCGGTGGATACATATGAATATGTCCAGATACCGGTCACGGAAACAGTGGAAAAGAAGATCGGCTGGCAGACCATTGACGGGAACGATTACTTTCTGTACGAGGACGGCAGCAAAGCGGTCGGCCTGAAGGAAATCGGCGGGAAACTGTATTATTTCAATGAATTTGGCGTAAAGGCGAGGGCCGTTGGGATCGACGTCTCCTTCTACAACCAGGATATCAACTGGCAGATGGTCAAGGCGCAGGGCGTGGAATTTGCCATAATCCGTGTGGGTGGCCGGGGCTGGAGCACCGGCGTGCTCTACGACGACTGCCGCACCCAGGAGTATCTGCGCGGCGCCAGGGCAGCCGGCATCAAGATCGGCGTGTACTTCTATTCCACGGCCATCAATCCCTATGAGGCTGTGGAGGAGGCGAGCGTCGCCCTGAACCGAGTCGGCGGAATCCCACTGGATTACCCGATCTTTATCGATATGGAATTTTCAGGCGAATACCCGGACGGCAGGGCGGATCAGCTTTCCGCGAATGAGCGGACGGAGATCGCGATCGCCTTTTGTGAGACGATCCAAAACAGCGGCTATCACGCCGGTATCTACGCCAGCCAGAACTATTGGAAGCGGGATATCAACTACGGCGCACTGTCCGGCTATACCATCTGGCTTGCCAGCTACACAGCGGAGGACAAATTGCCCAATTTCAGTCAGCGCTACGATATCTGGCAATTTACGGACAGCGCCAGGATCAAGGGCATCAATGGCTATGTGGACATGAATGTCATCTTTTGACGGGTATTGCAAACGCAAAGAAACGCTGCAGATTCAACCGAATCTGCAGCGTTCTTTTGCTTTTGCTTTAATCGGATCAGATGCGTCCGTCATCGGAGGAATCCGCATCCATCCAGGAGTGGGGATCATTCTTCTGCCAGAGAATGGGGGCTTTCGTCTCCGCCCAATCCTCCACCAGCTCATCCGGCTCGGAGTAAGCTTCCTCAAAGGCGGGCGCGGGAGCAAAACTCCGCTTTTTCTGACTTTGCAGGATGATAAAGGCCACAATGGAGACCAGCAGCAGACCGGATGCAACCAGCAGGACCACAAAGAGCGTGTCGTCGCTGTCGCCGGTCTTGACGCCGCCGGTGGAGCCCTTGGAGCCGTTTCCGGCGTCTTTCTGCGACTGGGAGCTCTGGGCGATCTCCAGCTTGCCGTCGATCAGAATCACATTGTAGTTGCCGGTGACCTCCAAGCCGTTGGCGTCGTAAATATGGACCTCGGTAATCTTCTTGGTGTAGACGCCCACCTTGACGACACCGTTGACGATGAGGTTCCCCTTGGCGTCAAAGACGTTATACTTTACACTCTCGACACCGTCCTTTTTGGTGGTGTGTCCGTCAATCAGATTCTTGCAGGAGATATCGCCGTTGCGAAGCGGGCTTCCGTCGTAGACCTTCGACGCGCCCACGGCGGTAAAGGTCACATCATGGGGCTTGATGGTGAGGGTGGCCTCGTTCACGGTGATCTTGTACTTGTTGGGATTGACCGCCGCGCCGTCCTTGGTCTTGATATTCACCACGGGGACGAGGGTGTAGGTGCCTGCGTTGACGGCGGAATCCATCGTGCTGCCGCCCTGCTTGATCTGGAAGGTGATGTAGGGCGTGTCGCCGTCCAGAAGACCGCTGACCGAGCAGATGCTGCTGTCCGGCTTGTGCGCGGCGCCGTCATAGACTAGACTCATATCACGGGTCGTGACCACTACGGGAACATCGGTCTTGACGGCGACCTTGATGGTGAGCTTGCCGTCGACCGTGTGGATGTCATAGTTCGCGGTCACGTCGGCGTTGCTGCCGTCCACGATCTGCACGGCGGAGGCGTCGATGCTGGTCACAAAGGTCTCCTTGCCGCTGCCGCGGACGAAGCTGCCGCGCAGGCTGTGGCCCTCCAGGAGGCCGTCGGCATGGTAGCCGTTGGAGAAGCTTCCGTCCTTGGTTTTGCACTCGCTGGCGTTGATGACTCTGGTGCCGTCGGTTTCCACGGTGCCGGAGATGGCGGTGAGGGTGATGCCGTGCTTGGTGACGGTGACCTTCCCCGCGTTTTCATTGTCCAGCGTGACCTGGTATTTGCTCGTCGTCACGTCGTTTCCGGCGCTGTCCTTGATGACGACGGAGGCGATCCCGCTGACAACGGGGGAGGAGGTGACGTTTGTGGAGCCGCCGTCATAGCGAAGCTCCAGGGTGTCGCCCTCGGCCAGAGCGCCCTTGGTGATCTCGTAGGAATCCGCGGTGATGAGCTTGCCGGTATACTCGGCGCTGCGATCCTTGGAGCGGAGAGTGATCTCGATCTTTTCGGTGGGCGGAATGTAGGGCTCGCTGTTCACGTAGCGGATATCATACTGATCGGTGACGTCCGTTTCGCCGCGCATAATAACGGCGTTGCTGGGGACGGCGATGTAGCTGCCGTCGTCCTGCTTGGGAACGGAGATGGACAACTGCTTAAGCACGTCTCCCTCCGCCAGGGAGCCCTCGGTGATATTGAAGCCGTTGTGCACGCAGCCTTCGCCATTGTCGACGGGCTTGTTGGCGGTGATGGTGATTTTAATGAGATCGGGTATGGGCGGAATATAGGGCTCGCTGTTCACGTAGTGGATGCTGTAGCGCTCGGTCACATCGATATCGCCGTGCAGAATCCTGGCGTTGCTGGGGACGGCGATGTAGCTGCCGTCGGCCTGCTTCTGGACGGAAACATCGGGCTGCTGCAGCGTGTCTCCCTCAGCCAGAGCGCCGGCGGAGATATGGCTGCCGTCTTCGACAGCGCCGCCCATGCCGTCTGCAACAGGAGGATTTGCCGTGATGGTGAGCTCGATCGGTTCGATGGGATCCGGATCATCGATCAATACCTCGCTGGGGAGGTAGCTGATGAGATACTGATCGCTTACGTCCTTGGTCCCGCGCAGGATCACGGCGTTGGAGGGGACGCTGATGTAGCCGCCCTCTGCTTCCCGGATCTCATAGCTGACAGACCTGATCTTGTCGCCCTGTTCCAGCGTACCGGAAAGCTCGTAATCGGTCGCGTGGACGCCAAACTCGGTCTTCTCGGGCTTGTTGGCGGTGATGGTGAGCCTTTCGGTCCACTTGGTCTCCACACGGCAATCGGCATAGGGCTTGAAGCTCTCACCGGGCTTGAGGATCAGGGAAGCGCCGCTCTCGTAAACAACTTTCCAGGCTTTGAAAAGGTGGGCCTCGGTATCGGGAAGCGCGTCCGGAGCGGTATAGCTGTCGCCGCGCTTGACGGAAATTTCGGATTGATCGTTTTCCCTTGCCTGGGTAACGGTCAGCTCCTTTTCCTCATCAATGGGTTCCAGCACGATCACCAGCGCATAAATCGCCGGATCGACGGTGGAGAGAGAAGAGAGCGTCTCCTGGTCGAATATTTCCTTTTCGGTCTCCTCATCGATGGTTCCGAGAGCGCCGGCAGGCAGCTTGACGGACGTGGCCTCCGCATCGGCCTCGAAGGGGAGCGCCTTGGGCTTCTGCGTCTCCAGGGCGTCGCCGCGCAGATAAAGCTGGGAGATGTAGAAACCCTCGGGCGGCGTCACGATCAGATCGTCCTTCAGGAGAACGTTCAGGTCGGCTGCGCCGGCCTCGCGGGGCAGAGACACGGTCTTCTTGCCGGTCTCGCTCTCCTTGTCCTCATGCTCCAGAACCACGGAGCAGGTCTTTCCGCCCAGCAGTTCTCCTTCGTCCTCTGCCTTGACCTTGAGGAGCTTGTCGACTCCCTGGGCTTCCGGATCGGGATTGGGGATATAGAGCTCGTAAACCAGAGCTTCGCTTCCTTTGATCTTGATATCCGGCTCCGCCACAGCGGCCATCGGGCCGAGCTGCAGGGCGAATACAAGAACGAGAAGCAGGCTCAGAAGAGATTTCAAGTTCTTTTTCATGCTGTATCACCTCATCAGGAAAATGTTTCAAATGCGTCTCAATGGGAAAACGTCTTTTCGCGGAATCGGCCGTTCAGTGGATGGGAACGAGCTTGCCGTGTACGACGTAGCGGGCATCGTTGTACTCATACGAGCAGGTGGAGAGGGTAATGATGCGATCCTTGTAGCTGAGACTGACGTTGCTCTTGAAATCGGAGCGCGAGCAGATCTTCTGCAGATAGGCCACATAATCCGCATCGCTCTCAAAGCGCATGGTGTAGCAGTCGGAATCGGCGTCGGTCAGGTATGCGGAGAAGACCTCGACCCGGTAGTTCATATCCTTTGTGCTCAGATACAGCACCGGGTGCTGCGCGTAATAGGCAGGCTCCCGATAGTTGACAAGACTTGCGAACTTGGTTCCGTTGTTCATGTGGTGACCGTAGATGATGGTGTTGCGATCCGAAAAATCCCGCGCGTTTTTGCAGTCCACGAACAGAGACCCGCTGATGCTGTACTCCCCGTCCAGAAAACGGTAAAGATAAAAATCGTTGTCCTCCGCCTCCACGACGCCGTAGTCGATGGGGGTGCCGGGACTGTAGATCCACGCGACCGCGTCCTCATAATCCGCGAAGAAAGCGTCCAGATCGTAATCGTTGAGAGGGGATATCTCGTCATCCAGTTGGATCTCCGAAGAAAGGTCCTCGTAGGGGCGGGGGGTGGAGGGCACGGAGGACGACTTGGGATCATTGGTTTTGGACTTGTATCGGTCGGAAGCCCCTTCATCCATCTTTATTGCCGCCCGATCCTTGACTTCTTTGGAAATGAGCTTATATCCGGCGAAGATCATCACACCGAACAGGATCCCGCATACGATTACCAGCAGAAGCTGTACTTTTTTATTCAAACTTCCGCCTCCTTTCCTTGGCTCTGACAACACGATATTGAATATATGATGGCGAAACGCCGCGACGTTTTGCTGCTCAGCAAAACATCCTTTGCCGCCAAACGTCACGTTTGGCGGAGATAAACAATCGAAATATCGATGCTTATCTCTCTGCGATCATCATTATAGTACAGATATTTCAAAAAAGAAACATAAGAAGTCTTAAGATTGAGACCGAGGGAAATCCAATTTCTGGTAAACAAATAGCCACCGGATATACCGGTGGCTATTCCACGCTTCCTGTTCTAGTATGCCTAGCGCTTACGGGATGACAAAAGGCGATTCCGCCTGTCTGCTTAGCACATGCCAGATCACCGGGTCGACAAAGCCGCAGGCCCGGTACAAAGCAAACGGATTGCACGGATTGTTGAGCCGTCCGGAAACGCTTGCAAAGGAGGCTCTGCCCTGCATCCGCCGCAACAATTCGCAGACGATATACGTCCCAAGTCCTCTGCGCCGGTATTCCGGAGAAACCTGTATCCATTCCAGGACGCCCTCTCCGATCCGCGCGTCAAGATCCGCGATCCCGCTTGCGGCGATTTGATTATTGGCGCGATCCAGGACGGCGATCCACAGGTCGGGATCATACACGCTGCGGGCTTGACAGGCGCGGAGCGCTTCGGGGGATATCCCCTCCGCCTGGTAACAGGCGTTGATGTGCCGCGCAAAGTCCTCCGGGCTGCACGCCGCGGGGATAAATAGCGCGGACAGCGTCGGACGGGGCAGAGACTCCAAATGGTGGATCATCTTGAAATAGGGTTCGTCCCGGCCTACAATCTGTGCAGCTAAGAAGCAGTCCTCCCGGATAATGAGAAGCCCCTTCGGAATCTCCAGCATCTCCGTCTTCCAAAAGGGAAGGGAGGAAGCCCGACAAGGGTCTTTTATGTATTCATCTGCTTGCATGGCAAAGCTCCCGTCGCATAATCTCAATGGCTGAGGCAATAATGATCATCGGATGGCGAAATCAATCAAGATTTCGAATGATTTCGCCATCCAAACGACAAATTTGGATGCGAATGATTCTTTGAATCATTCGCCCGATGCTCATTATTATATGGGATAGAGACAGATTCTTCAACAATTATCTGTATAATGCGGCAACACGATCAAAAAACCTCTTCTGTCTGCTGACAAAAGAGGTTTTTTGGAGGCGCCACCCGGATTCGGACCGGGGAATCGAGGATTTGCAGTCCTCTGCCTTACCACTTGGCTATGGCGCCATATAACATTTGCGGGCTGTCGTGCCCGCAAATGCATTTGTTGGAGCGGGCAACGAGGCTCGAACTCGCTACCTCCACCTTGGCAAGGTGGCGCTCTACCGGATGAGCTATGCCCGCGAAGACCCCGTCCTGGACGGGGTGGTGCCTCCGGTCGGAGTTGAACCAACGACACGCGGATTTTCAGTCCGCTGCTCTACCTACTGAGCTACAGAGGCGTATTGACAATCGGTGGTGGGAACAACTGGACTCGAACCAGTGACCCCCTGCTTGTAAGGCAGGTGCTCTAACCAGCTGAGCTATGCTCCCGCGCTGACAGCTTTGTTATCATACACGAAAAGCATTTGATTGTCAATAAGGAAAATTATTTTTTTTCGCCCTTCGCGCGGAGCGTCCGGAGCTCCTCCGGAGTAAAGAGGTACTCGTTTCCGCAGAACTGACAACTGACAGAGACGGGCTTGTTTTCCTGCGCCATCTCCTCCAGTTCGCTTTCTTCGATGCAGAGCAGCGCCTGCTCCACCCGCTCTCTGCTGCAGGGGCAGCGATAGCAGACGGGGGCTTGGCCGACCACATGATACGACAGACCCTTCAGAACCTGATCCAGCACGGCCTCCGGCCCATCCTCGTCCAGAACGGTGGTGAGCTGATCCATGAGGAAGATATTATCCTCCAGCTTGCCGATCAGATCCTCATCCGCGCCGGGCATGAGCTGTACCAGAAAGCCGCCGGCGGCCCGGATGCTGCGATCAGCGCCCACCAGGACTCCCAGAGCGCAGGCGGAGGGAACCTGCTCGCTCGCCAGGAGATAGGAGGTCAGATCCTCCGCGATCTCTCCGCTGACCAGGGCCGTGGAGCCGATATAAGGCTCCTTGAGGCCGAGATCGCGGCTGACGGTGATCATGCCGTCTGTTCCGACGGCGCCGCCCACGTTGAGCTTGCCGTCCGGACGGCGGGGCAGCTCGATCCCCGGGTTTTCCACGTAGCCGCGCACGCAGCCCTCGTGATCCGAGACGGCGACGACGGAGCCGATGGGGCCGCCGCCGTTGACGCGGATGGTGAGACTGGCGTTTTCCTCCTTCATGCTCTCCCCCATAAGGGAGGCGGCGCAAAGCGTGCGGCCCAGCGCGGCGCAGGCGGTGGGGGAGCAGCCGTGGATCTCCTTTGCCCGCTGTACCATGTCCCGTGCGGTGATGACCGCCATCTTGATCATGCCGTCTGCCGCGGTCGCGCGTATGATTCTATCCATGTTCATTCTCCTCTGACGGCAGACAGAAACAGTCTGCCCTGTTCGTTCTGCGGCGCGTCCCGATGCATACGGATATCCCGAAAGCCCTTTTCTTCCAGGAGCCTTTGGAGCATGGCCGGTTCATGCGCGTATTCCACATGCTCCTCCCCGCTGCGAAGCCAGAAGCGGCCCTTCCGTTCAAACAGATCCATCCCGTAGACGATGGCGTTCAGCTCCGGATGAAAGGCTGCGCGCCAGACGCAGAAAACATCCTCTTTTTCATCCAGAAAGACTTGTCCGTCCAATTTGCGGAACCATTCCGGCAAACGTACGTCAAAGATAACAAGACCACCCGGACGCACAAAGAGATGCAGGCGGTGAAACAGCTCTGGCAGCGCCTCCGGCCGGATGTAGTTCATCCCGTCCAGAGAGCAGTAGGCCGCGTCCACGGTGCCGTACAGATCCAATTCCTCCGCGCGCTGATTGAGAAGCAGCGGGGGAAGGGGAAGAGCGGCGCACTTTTCCCGCGCCTGCATGAGCATATCCACCGAGGCGTCCGTGCCGATCAGCTCATATCCCCGGCGGCACATTTCCGCGGTGAGCGTACCGGTCCCGCAGCAATAATCCAAAAGCAGGCGGAATTCGCCGCCTGCGCGCGCGAATTCCGCCTCGTAAAAGTCCGCAAAAGCGCTATAGGGTACATCTCCGGTCAATTGGTCGTACCAAGCGGCGAGAGAAGCATAACTGCTCAAGGATCCAACTCCTTCATCCGGTCAAACACGATGCCATAGCCGCCCTTTCCGTACTGCAGGGAACGGTTGACCCGGCTGATCGTCGCGCTGGACGCGCCGGTCTCGGCAAGGATGTCGTTATAGATCATACCCTTGTTCAGGCAGGATGCGACTTGAAAGCGCTGCTCCATGGCCATCAACTCAGAAATGGAACAGAGGTCCTCAAAAAAACTCTTGCACTCTTCCAGATCCTGCAGGGAGAGAATGGCCTGGTACAGCTTTTCGTTCCTGGGCTTCTTCAATAGCTTATTCATGATATCCTCCATACTATTTCTTTTCTTCTTCTTTATGTTACCGCAAGAAAGCAAAAAAGTAAAGAGCAAAAGTGGAAAATTTCGGAAAAAAGAGAAATCAGAAAAATACTTGCGCAGGTTCATGAGCTGATATATAATATTTATAAGATTAGAAAGGAGAGAATTTCCATGTTTACTGGAGAAAATGGCACTGTGGCGATCATGTGGCTGGTCACAATGATCGTTCTGTTGATTGTAGAGGGCGTCGTTCCAGGTCTCGTGTCCATTTGGTTTGCGGCCGGCGCGCTGGTTGCCCTTCTGGCTGCGCTGCTCGGCGCGCAGCTCTGGCTGCAGCTCGTGCTGTTCCTGCTTGTTTCCGTGGTGCTGCTGATCCTTACCAGGCCCCTGGCGAAGAAGTATGTCAATTCCCGCACGACCCCGACTAACGCCGATCGGATCATCGGCGCGGACTGCCTCGTGACCGAGGAGATCGACAACCTTCGCGGGACCGGCGCCGTCTCCGTTGACGGGAAAACCTGGACCGCGCGCATGGCGGAAGACGACGGCGTAGCACAGAAGGGCGCGATCCTGAAGGTCCTTCGGATCGAGGGCGTGCGTCTGATTGTGGAGAAGCGTTAAATTTGTTTATATTATTAAGGAGGTAGAATTTATGAATCCCGGAATCGTTGCCCTGCTTGTTCTCGCGCTTGTTATTCTGATTATCATCATCCGCAACATTCGTATCGTCCAGCAGGCGAGAGCCTATGTCATCGAGCGGCTGGGCGCATACAAGACGACCTGGAATGTGGGTCTGCATTTCAAGGTGCCCTTCCTTGAAAGAGTCGCAAAGGTCGTTTCCCTGAAGGAGCAGGTCGCGGACTTCCCGCCCCAGCCTGTGATCACCAAGGATAACGTTACCATGCAGATCGACACCGTGGTCTATTTCCAGATCACCGACCCCAAGCTCTACACCTACGGCATCGAGCAGCCCATGGTGGCTATCGAGAATCTGGCTGCCACCACCCTGCGTAACATCATCGGCGACCTGGAGCTGGACCAGTGCCTGACCAGCCGTGACATCATCAATACCAAGATGCGCTCGATCCTGGACGAGGCCACCGATCCCTGGGGCATCAAGGTCAACCGCGTGGAGCTGAAGAACATCCTGCCGCCCAGAGAGATCCAGAACGCCATGGAGAAGCAGATGAAGGCCGAGCGTGAACGCCGTGAGGCCATCCTCCGCGCAGAGGGTGAAAAGCGTGCCGCCATTCTGGAGGCCGAGGGCGAGAAGGAGTCCGCCATCCTGCGGGCCGACGCCAAAAAGCAGCAGCAGATCCTGGAGGCCGAAGGCGAGGCCGAGGCTATCCTGAAGGTTCAGCAGGCTACCGCCGAAGGCATCCGCCTCATCAACCAGTCCAACCCGACCGAGGCTGTGCTGCGCATCAAGGCGCTGGAGGCCTTTACCGCCGCTTCCCAGGGCCAGGCGACCAAGATCATCATTCCAAGCGAGATCCAGGGGCTGGCGGGCCTTGCCACCGGCATCATCGAGGCGTCCAAGGAGAAGTAAGGAAAATCAAAGTATACGCGAGAGGGTACGTAGGTGCCCTCTCATTTTTTTCGCTTTTGTCTTTTCATTGGAAAGTTTTGTGCTATAATGGACGCGAAACAAAAACAACAGGGGGAAAGGGATATGATTTGCGAGAGCGCGCGGCTGTTTCTGGAGCGCCACGGGATGAGTCCGCTGGCTGTGGAGCCTGCCCGTGATGCGGTGCACATGGCCGCGGAAATGGAGCGCGGCCTGGCGGGTCAGGGCGGGTCGCTGCCCATGATCCCCACCTATCTCAGCGACAAGGGGGATTTCCCCCATGGCGAGGCGGTTGCGGTGATCGACGCCGGAGGCACCAATTTCCGCTGCGGGCTGGTGACCTTTGAGGAGAACGGCCCCCGGGTGGAAAGCCTGCGGAAATGGAAGATGCCGGGGATCGGTGCGCCCGCCACATGGGAGCTTTTTATAGACTTTGCCGCTGACGCCATCGCGCCCTTGATGGAACGGACGGACAAGATCGGCTTCTGCTTTTCCTATTCTGCGGATATTACCCCGGAAATGGACGGAAAGGTGCAGCGGATCGACAAAGAGGTGGTCATCACCGGCTGCGAGGGGCAGCTCGTGGGGGACTCTCTGTTGCGAGCTCTGGAGCGGCGCGGGATCACAGGGAAGAAGATCGTGATCCTGAACGATACGGTCGCTGTCCTCCTGGGCGGACTGACGCCCGGCGCGCCGCAGGATGGCTGCGCGGCGGGACAGGTCAGCGGCACGGGCACCAACACCTGCTGCTCGCTGCCGGAGTATCGCATCGGGAAGCTTGGCCGCGGCGGACAGCGGCACATGATCGTCAACCTGGAATCCGGCATGTACGACGGGATCCCTCAGGGCGATTATGATCGGGAGCTGGATGCGGAGAGTCACAATCCGGGGCAAAAACGCTTCGAGAAAATGACGGCCGGGGTCTACCTGGGCGAGCTGTGCCACAGGATGCTCCTGTCCGCGGCCCGGGAGGGCTGCGTGAATGCGGAAACTGCGGAGAAGGTCGCCGCCCTGGGCTGGATCGACTCCGCGGTGATCGACGCCTGGGCCATGGGGGAGAGGCTGGAGCAGATCGCCGTGGGGAAGGAGGACGCGGATTTCGTCCAGGGGATCTGCATCGCCATGTTTGAGCGCTCCGCCCGCTGCATGTGTACGAACCTGGCCGCCATTCTGCTGCTGAGCGGGGAGAAGTCCATCCGGGTCTGCGCGGAAGGCTCTCTTGTGCAGAAGGGCCGGGTCTACAGACCGACCTTGGAGAGGCTGATCCAGCAGGAGATCCGGGAAAAGCTTGGAGGCGGCGTACGCTTCTCGGTCGGCTATGAGACCACACTTGCCGGCTCGGCGGCCGCGGCGCTCCTTAATCTGTAATACTAAATTTATTAGAAATCAGACTATCTTTGCGGCCGGATTTGCGCCAGGCTTTGTTGACGGCCTTGCAAATCTATATTCATTATTTGCTGCGGCCGCCGCCTCGCCCGACACAAATCTGTCTTGCAAATCTTTGTCTTCATCTTATTTGAGTTTAATGTAAGCATCCGGATATACTTTTAGGACGAACGCAGACCTGCGTTCGTCCTTTTCATCATCGATTCTTATCCTTTGGTCTTCCGATCAGTGCAATCAGAAAGCCAAATACCATCGCTGCGCACAATCCGCCGGCCGCCGCGGTGAAGCCGCCGGTAAAGGCGCCGAGAAGGCCCTGCTCCGCAACCGCTTTCCGTACCCCCTTTGCCAGAGCCCAGCCAAAGCCGGTGAGGGGAACGGTGGCTCCGGCGCCGGCCCAGTCCGCCAGCGGCCCGTAGAGGCCGACGGCGCCGAGCAGCACGCCCGACACCACATATCCGGTGAGGATGCGTGCGGGAGACAATCGGGTGTAATCGATCAAAAGCTGACCGATCACACAGAGCAGGCCGCCGATCAGAAAGGCCTTTCCGTATTCAGCCAAGATTTCCACTGCTTACGCTCCTTTCCAGGACGATCGCGTGACAGATTCCCGGGATGCTCTCCCCCTGCTGAGAACTGGTGGGGGACATGAGTGCGCCGGTGGCCGCAAACAGAACCCGATTCCAAACGCCGTCCTCCATGGCGCGCAGGATGTGTCCGCCCAGGACGGACGCGCAGCAGCCGCAGCCGGAGCCGCCTGCTCCCACCTCCTGAGCGGCAAGATCGTAGATCAGCACGCCGCAGTCCATATAGCGCGCGCCCAGCTCCACGCCGTCGGATCGGAACAAAGCCTGCAGGATATCATGACCAAGGGCGCCGAGATCTCCCGTGACGATCGCGTCGTAATCCTCCGGTGTACGCCCGGTGTCCCGAAAATGCGTGCGTATGGTGTCAAAGGCGGCGGGGGCCATGGCGCTGCCCATATTGCTGGGATCCTTGATCCCGGCGTCTATGATTTTCCCGTGTGTCACATGGGTGATCCGGACGACGCCTCCGGCCGGGGCCAAGATGACGGCGCCTGCGCCCGTTACCGTCCATTGGGAGCTGGGCGTGCGCTGTCCGCCGTACTCCAGGGGAAAGCGGTACTGCCGCTCCGCGGAGCAGAAATGGGAGCCGGTCAGCGCGCAGACTCGTTCCGCGAAGCCGCCGTCCAGGAGAAGAGCGCCGAGCGAGAGCGATTCGGCCATGGTGGAGCAGGCGCCGTAAAGACCAAGATAGGGAATTTCCGTATCCCGCATGGCGAAGCTGCTGCTGACACACTGATTCAAGAGATCTCCGGCCAGGATATACTGCAGAGAGGAGGGAGGGAGTCCCCCCTTGTCGCAGGCGATGGAAAAGCACTGCTTCAACATGTGGCTCTCCGCTTTTTCCCAGCTTTTTTCTCCGAAATAGCTGTCCTCCGCGATATAGTCGAAGCGCTCCTTCAGGGGGCCTTCACCTTCTTTTTTCCCGACCACGGCCGCGTAACCGACCACTGCCGGCGCGGAAGGGAGATACAGCGTTTGTTTTCCCAGTCTTTTTGTCATGATTCCCGCCTCGTTTTTCGTTCGGATACTCCTAGTCTTTCCCGAAAAACGGATTTTACGCAAAAAACACCGCCGCAAATGCGGCGGTGTTCTGTGTCTTGAACGGAGAAGGATCAGTTCCTGACCTTGTGCCAGAGATCGGAAACGTAATCGAGCATTTCCTTGTCCTGATTCAGGAAGCCATATTGGTTGTAATTGGTCTTGAAGTTCTCTGCATCCATATAGAGGACCTTCATGACTTCTTCACCCATATCCTCCTTGTACTCTTCACTGTTGTAGACGACGGAGTTGGGAGAGGCGTAGTAGATATACTCGGCATTGGCGACGGCGGGGATTTCGGAGAGCATGTAGTTGATGAAAACCTCTGCCAGATCCTTATTCTGGCAACCCTTGGGGATGCACATGGCGTCCACGAAGTAGTTGGTGCGCTCGGGGTAGTAGAAGCGCAGGTCCACGTCATCGGCCTGGGCGTCCAGCATGGTGAAGTAGTCGCCGGCGTAGTAGACGGCAATGGCGGCCTCGCCGATCTCCATCATGTTGTAGACCTCATCCATCACGTATTTCTGCACCAGGGGTTCCTGCTTTTTCAGCTCTTCATAAGCCAGATCCCACTCGGCCTTGTCGGTGCTGTTCACATCAAGACCCAGCTTGTACTGGGCAGTACCAAAGGCGTCGCGGGGATTGTTGAACTGCAGGATCTGGCCGGCATACTTCTCGTTCCACAGCAGATCCCAGTCCTTGGCGTCCGCTTCATCCACAACATTTGCGTTATAAATGATGCCGACCACACCGTAGGTGTAGGGGACAGTGTACTTGTTGTCCGGGTCATAGTTCAGTCCGCGGAAGTTCTCATCGATATTGGCGTAGTTGGGGATGTTGTCGAAGTTCAGAGGCAGCAGCATATCCTCCTGGATCATCTTGGCGATCATATAATCGGAGGGGATAATCACATCGTATCCGCCGACGCCGCTGGAGAGCTTGTTGTACATGTCCTCGTTGCTGGCGAAGGTGTCATAATTGACCTTGACCTTCTGGCCGTAGACCTTTTCAAACCATTCCTCAAAATCCTTGATGGTGTCCAGGCTGCCTTCGGAGCCATCGGAGATATACTCGCCCCAGTTATAAACATTCAATGTCAGATTTTTCTGGTCTTTGAAAATGTTTTGGTCGTCGGGGATAGGCGTTGCGAGAGCGGCAGAGCGGGTGTTGGAGCCACAGCCGCCCAGAATGGCGCAGAGGCTCAGCAGCATTGCGGCTGCCAGCAGGACAGAAAGGGTCTTCTTCATGTTGTTTCCTCCTTGATATCTTGTTTTTTTGCTTTTTTCTTTTCTCGGGCAACTTTGATTTCCCGGTCGGTATCTTTGTCTACCAGGCTGGTGAGGATCAGCAGAGCCAGGATCACAAAGAAAATAATCGTAGCAAGAGAGTAGATGGTGGGCTTGACAGTTTTTTTGGTCATGCTGTAAATCAGGACAGGCAGGGTCTTAAAGCCGGGGCCGGAGTTGAAGTAGCTGATGACGAAATCATCCAGCGACATGGTGAAGGCCATGAGCATTCCGGTCAGAATACCGGGAAAAATCTCCGGGATCTCGACCTTGAAGAAGGCGCGCAGATGGGTGCAGCCCAGATCCATGGCGGCCTCGGGAAGCGCCTTGTCCATCTGCTGGAGCTTTGGAAGCACCTGCAGGATGACGTATGGCAGGCAGAAGGTCACATGGGCGATCAGCATCGTCCAGAAGCTGAGCGGCTGACGAAAACCGAAAATCCTGCCCACAAAGACGAACATCAGCATCAGCGAAACTCCGGTAATGATATCGGGGTTGATCATGGGAATGTTGGTCACAGAGTCCAGGGCCACGCGCAGATATTTGCTGCGAAGACGAAAGATGCCAACGGATGCGGCGGTTCCCATGACCGTGGCGATAGCAGCGGAGCTGACTGCCAGAATCAGGGTGTTGCGGAGAGCCTCCAGAATGCTGGAATTGGTAAACAACTCCCCGTACCATTTGAAGGAAAAACCGTTCATGACAGCGGTGCTCTCCGAACCGTTGAAGGAGAAAACGATCAAAATGACAATGGGCGCAAACAGGAAAAGAAGAATGAGGGCTGTAAATAATTTGGAAGCCGTTTTCATTTTTCCCCTCCTTATGCGACAGCGCGCTTGTTGGCTCGATGCTGCAGAAGCGCCATCAGAATCAGCAGCAGGACCATCATCACGAAAGCGAGAGCGGCGGCCTCATTGAAATGGTTGTTGGTATAGAATTCCTCGATCTCGTCGCCGATGAGCCTCATTTTTCCGCCCAGCTTCTGGGAAATGTAGAAGGTACTGACAGAGGGAATGAGCACCATGTTGACCCCGGAGATGACGCCCGGCAGGCTCAGCGGCCAGATAACCCGGCGCAGCACGCCAAAGCCGTTGCAGCCCAGATCCCGCGCCGCCTCCAGCAGCTTGTTGTCCATCTTGGCCATGACGGAATAGATGGGGAGGATCATGTAGGGCAGATAGTCATACACCATGCCGATGATAACGGCCGTCTCGGTGTTGATGATGTGAATTGGACCCAGACCCACCAAGTCCAGACCGTCGTTCAGAATACCCTGATCCTGGAGAATGACCATCCAGGCGTAAGTACGGATCAGAAAGTTCATCCACATGGGGATCATGATAACGGTGACCAGTATGCTCTGCATCCGGGGGGAGGCGTGGGCAATTCGATAGGCGAAGGGGTAGCCCAGCAGCAGGCAGATCACGGTGGAGATCAGGGCGAGCTTGAAGGAACGGCCAAAGACAAGCACAAAGTAGGGGAGGCGCTGCTCCTCATTGACCCGGTAAGAAAACACCATGCGGATGTTGTCCAGGGTAAAATGCATCTGGTCGTCGGTGAAAGCGTAAATGGCAATGAAAAACAGCGGAACCACAATAAACAGAACGGCCCACACCGAGTACGGCGCCAGAACCAGCCGCTGGATGAGAGAGCCGCGCTTGGAAGCGGCGTTCTTTTTTTTCATTCGACGCGCTCGCTTTCCTGAGCGGAGGGCTCATCCGCCTCGCTCAACTCGCCCAGCTCCTCCAGGTTTTCCTCCTCCAGCTCGCCGATCTCGTCCAGCTCCATGGAGAAGCTGGAGTAGTCGCCGTACTTGCCGGAGTACTCGGACTTTTTCATGATGTGGATGGCATCGGGATCAATGGAGAGGCCGATGTGCTCGTCCACGTCCCAGAAGTCGGTGGTCTGGATCATCCACTTGAAGCCAGCGATGTCCGCGATGATCTCGTAGTGCACGCCCAGGAAGGTGACGGAGGTGACCACGCCCTTCAGCATGCCCTTATCCTCGGGGACGATATCCACGTCTTCGGGCCGAACCACCACGTCCACCGGCTCCTTGGGCGCAAAGCCAGAGTCCACGCAGTCGAACACGTGACCGGCAAAGCTCACGCGTCGGTCACGAAGCATCACGCCGTCCAGGATATTGCTTTCGCCGATGAAGTCCGCAACAAAGGCGTTCTGCGGCTCGTTGTAGATATCCACCGGTGTTCCGATCTGCTGGATGCGGCCCTCGGACATGACAACCACAGTGTCCGACATGGACAGGGCCTCCTCCTGGTCGTGAGTGACGAAGACGAAGGTGATGCCCGTGGCCTTCTGGATCTTTTTCAATTCCTGCTGCATGTCCTTGCGCAGCTTCAGATCAAGGGCGGCCAACGGCTCGTCCAGGAGCAGCACCTTGGGCTTGGAGACCAGAGCACGGGCGATGGCCACGCGCTGCTGCTGCCCGCCGGAGAGGGAGTTGACGCTGCGCTTTTCAAAGCCGGTGAGGGCCACCAGCTTCAGCATCTCGTTGACCCGCTCGTTGATCTCCGCCTTGGGCACACGCTTTTCCCGCAGGGGGAAGGCCACGTTCTCAAAGACGTTCAGGTGGGGGAAGAGGGCGTAGCGCTGAAAAACGGTGTTGACGTTGCGCTTGTAGGGGGGCACGTCGTTGATGCGCTCTCCCAGGAAGATCACGTCGCCCACGTCGGCGGACTCAAAACCGCCGATGATGCGCAGCGTGGTGGTTTTGCCGCAGCCGGATGGGCCGAGAAGGGTCAGAAACTCGTTGTCGTATATATCCAGATTGATGTCGTCCAGTACGACCTGGCCGTCAAATGCCTTTGTGATTTTTTTAAGCTCGATGATTTTATTCATGCCTGCCCCTCCAGATGATAGAAAAAAGACGTATGCCGATGGCATACGTCCTTATGATACGACCGCTGCGGCCCCTCTTCGCAAAAAGGGCGCCGGGTCACAATGGGTTTGAGAGTCTATATAGCAAAACACTTTTACTACTCTTATTGACCATTTCACAAGTTGTATGCTCTGAGAAGCATCGGTTTATAGTAACCAACTTATAAAACTTGCGCTTTGAACGCAATCAATAAGGCAACAGAAGTTGCCGCCGCACCTGCGGATTTCGGCATTCGACCCGGCTGTCCGTGTGGCCTTGGCCCCGAAGGGCGGTCGTTATCTTGCTTCGGATAGACCCTATCCAATTGAGACGACTTATTCTAACAATATTCTATCCTCTTGTCAATAGAAAAAGACTTATGTGAAATGAAGATGAAAGCACACAGACTGCGTAAAGGATCAGTAATACACTTCCCACAAAAAGAGCCCCTGCGCCGGCGCGGTGGGGCCGGCCTTTGTCCGGTCGCAGGACTGCAGGATGGCGGACATTTCCGACGGCTGCCGTTTTCCCAGACCGACCTCCAGGAGCGTGCCCGTCAGGATGCGAACCATGTTGTAGAGGAAGCCGTCCCCGGTGAAGGACAGGCGCAGCTCATCGCCGCCCTCTGTGACGCGGATCTCCCGCAGCTCTCGTACGGTGGACTTTTTTCCCGGCTTCAGAGAACAGAAGGACGCGAAGTCGTGTTTGCCGCACAGGGCGTCCGCAGCCTTGCGCATGGCCTCCAGATCCAGCTTTTCCGGCACGCGCAGCATGTATCTGCGATCAAAGACCAGGGGCTGCTCGCTGTTCCAGATGCGATAGACGTAGCGTTTTCCCCGACAGCTCAGACGGGCATGAAAGCGGGGCGGCGCTTCCTCCAGCGAGATGGCGCCGATGTCCTCCGGCAGATGATTTCGCAGCTCTCGCAGGAGCTCCTCCGAAGAGCGGGCGCTTTCCGCCCGGAAGGAGCAAACCTGCATTTTCGCGTGGACGCCCGCGTCGGTGCGCCCGCTGGCGGCCAGCTCGACGGGCTGCTGCAAAAGCCGGCTCAGGATCGTCTCCAGCTTGGCCTGTATCGTCCCTTCGGTGTTTCCCTGTCTCTGCCAGCCCTTGTAGCGGCTGCCGTCATAGCAGAGCGTGAGCATGTAATTCTGCATGGGTTTTCCCCCTCTCCTCGCTTTGCCGTCAGTATATCAAATCTTGCGTACAGGTGGCAAGGGGCTTTTCTTCGCGCCGATGGGGGAAAGCACTTGCCAAAAAGAGTCGCGCGGCATATAATGTTCCCGATCCTGCTGCGGGGGGGTGACATGGAAGCGTGAAGGGGAAAAAGATCATACTGCTGTGTTTGGCTGCCCTGGTGCTGCTTGCCCTTGGCGCAGGCGCTTTTTTCGGCAGCCGGGAATGGAAACGGCTGCAGGCAGAGGAGGAACAGGCGCAGGAAGAGCAGGAGCGCCTGGATGTCCGGGAATACAGCGGCGTGCTGGACGCCGCCGGTCTGGAAGAGCTGGAGCAGTATCCGAATCTGGAAAAAGTGGATCTCAGCGGCAGCGAGGATTACGATGCGATCCTTGCCTTTATGGAGGAGCATCCCCAGACCGACGTGTACTATACCCTGGAGCTGGGAGGAAAAACCCTGGACAACAAGACGGAGAGCCTGACCCTGCGCGGTGAGGAGATCTCCATTCCCGAGCTGCTGCAGAAGCTGTGCTATCTGCCGGCGCTGCGTACGCTGGCGCTGGATGACCTGCGCTGCAGCCTTTGGGAGCTTCAGCAGCTGCGGGAGACCTACCCCGACCTGGAGCTGACATACACGATTTCTGTTTTGGGAGAGACCGTCCCGCAATACGCGGAGAGTCTGGATCTTTCCGCGCTGCGTCCGGAGGATCTGGAGGAGACGGCGCGGGCGCTGAAGCTTCTTCCGGCGCTGCGTGAGGCGGAGCTGACCGACGCGGAGGGCGGCAATCTGCTGAGCCCGTCGGAGGTCGCCGGACTGCAGGACGAGCTGCCGGAGGTTTTGTTCCGCTATCGTTTCCGGCTCTTTGGGCAGGAGGTCTCCACCGAGTCGGAGCGGATCGAATTTATCCGCACAGAGATTGGGAACGAAGGCCTGCCGACGCTGCGGGAGTCGCTCCCTTGCCTGAAAAACTGCCGTTACCTGCTGCTGGACGACTGCGGCATCGACAACGAGGAGCTGGCGGCGCTGCGGGATGAATTCCCGGAGACCAAGATCGTCTGGCGGGTCCACATTTCTTATCTGAATTTTCTGACGGACGTCAAGATCATCCATCTGACCTTTTTGCTCTCCAACACCAATGCCCAGGTGATGCGATACTGCAACGAGGTGGAGTATCTGGACATCGGACACAACACCATTTCGGACATCACCTTTATGGGCTATATGCCGCATCTGCGGTACGTGATCCTCTCCTACAACAAGGTCAGCGACCTGAGCCCCCTTGCCAACTGCAAGGAGCTGGAAATGCTGGAGCTGTATCAGTGCCTGAATCTGGAGGATATCAGCCCGCTGGCGGAATGCGAAAGCCTGAAGCTGCTGAACGTGAGCTGGACGGATGTAAAGGACATTACCCCGGTATACGGACTGAAAAACCTGGAGCGTTTCTACTGCATCTGGGACTACGAGATCCCCCAGGAGCAGATGGATCGCTGCTTTGAGGAGCTGCCCGGCTGCTGGATCACCTTTGAGCAGCTTCACACCAAGAATGTGGGCTGGAGCTTTGACGCCGACGGCGGCATCCGGGCCCAATGGTATCTGGATATGTACCGGATCCTGCGTTATCGGGTGGAGGACTGGTTCTTCGGGGATTACCCGGAGGGCTGGAATCAGGAGGAACGCCGATTTGAGGACTGAGGAGAAAAAACCGAAAAAACAGCCGCCGGTCTGGAAGCTGGTGCTGGGGCAGATCCTGCTTACAGCCCTCGTTCTATGCGTGTTTGCGGCCTTTCATCATGTGATCCCCCGCTGGAAACAGCGTTTGGAGGGAACGCCTCAGCCCATCGGCACGGTTCAGCGCAAAACGTCTCCCAGTCCGGCGCCGCAGAGCACATCCGTCCCTGGCCAGCAGTCCGGGGAGGAGACGTCGAAGCCGGAACCGGAGATCGCGGAGGACACCTGGCAGACCCGCTTTGCCGAGCACTTTTCCGAAACGCCTGTCTGGACGGAAAACGGCTACAGCAGCCCAACGCTCTCGGTCACAGTCACGGAATACGCGCATACTGAGGAATTTCCGCGTGTCACGTATTACGTCGCGGACATCTATCTCACCGATATCGAGAGCTTTCGCACGGGCTTTCCGGAGAGCGAGACCTATGACTACGGCGAGCGGATCGCGCGCTATCACAATGCAGTGGTGGCCATCAACGGCGACAGCATGATCACCCAAGGCCGCGGCCTGCTGATCCGAAATGGGGAGATCTACGCGGACCAGCCCAACGCGGGCGATCTCTGTGTGCTTTACTATGACGGCACGATGGAGGTTTACAGCCCCGGGAGCTTTACCGTGGAGGAGATTCTGGCGCGGGAGCCCTTCCAGTGCTGGCAGTTCGGCCCGTCCCTGCTGGACGAGAACGGGGCGCCGCTGGAGAGCTTCAATATTTCAAGCGAGCTGCAGGATTATCATCCCAGGACTGCGATCGGGTATTATGAGCCGGGCCACTATTGCTTTGTTGTGGTGGACGGCAGGAATCCGGGTCATTCTGACGGCGCCGATATGCGGATCCTGGCCCGGATCATGAGCGGTCTCGGCTGCCGCTGCGCGTATAATCTGGACGGCGGCGCGTCCAGTATGATGATCCTGAACGGCGAAACGGTCAACACCCCCAGTAAAACCGGGCCGAAAAGCGTTGACCGCTCCATCAACGACATGCTGATCATCGTGGAACCGTACGGGGAGGGCGCGTGATGAAAAAGTTCCGGATCTTTCTTGCGCTTCTGACGAACGCGCTGCTGTTCGGTCTGATCCTGTTGGTCTATTTGCACGGACGCAATCCCTATATGGAGTTTTTGACCAGCTTCAGCTCCAAGATCTATCTGTACGGCCTGTGTCTGGTCGGTATCCTGAGCACCTGTCTGACCCTTGCGGATCTCCGAAAACGGGATCGCTGAACCGATCTGCGGCAAACACGGGATTTCTTCGGGGAGCGGTGCCGGGAAATCCCGATTTTTACATTTTTTTAACTTTTACGCTTCTCCCCGCGCTATAATTGAAGCAATGAATCGAAAAACGGAGGGAATGGAATGAGCAAACGGGCATTGATCGTAGAGGACGACCCCAATATTGCGGAGCTGCTTCGCCTGTATCTGGGAAAGGACGGCTTTGAGGTCATGATCGTTGGCGACGGGGCCAAAGCGGAAAACAGCTTTGACCTGTTTACGCCGGATCTGGTGCTGCTGGACATCATGCTGCCTGGAAAGGACGGCTGGCAGGTCTGCCGAGGGATCCGCAAAAAGTCCGCCGTGCCGATCATCATGCTGACCGCGAAGGGCGAGACGGCCGATAAGGTCAACGGCCTGGAGATGGGCGCCGACGACTATGTGACCAAGCCCTTTGAAGTGCGGGAGCTTCTGGCGCGGATCCACGCGGTCATGCGCCGCACCGACGGGGAAGGGCCGGCGGAGAAAAAGCTGGTATTTGACAAGCTTGTCATCAATTTGGATTCCTATGAGCTGATCGTGGACGGGAAAAAGGTGGATACCCCGCCGAAGGAGATGGAGCTGCTGTATCATCTTGCCTCCTCTCCCAACCGGGTCTACACCAGAAACCAGCTTCTTGACGAGGTGTGGGGCTTCGATTATTTCGGGGATTCCCGGACCGTGGACGTACACATCAAGCGCCTGCGTGAAAAGCTGGAGGGCGTTTCGGACAAGTGGAGCCTGAAAACGGTTTGGGGTGTCGGATACAAGTTTGAGCTGCTTGCGGACGAAGCTGAATGAAAAGCATTTATCTACGGAATTTTGTGGCCATTGCCGCGCTGGTTTCGATCTGCTTTCTCATTATCGCCCTCTCCTTTGTCGGACTGGGGAGGCAGTATGTGATCGGCCAATCCCGCGAGAACATGGACAGCAGCGCCAGAGAAATCGCACGTTCCGCTGCGGCCGTCTCCCGGACGGATACCCTGAGGAGCTGGGTGCTGCGCATGAATGTGTGTTCCGTGGCCAGCGCCACGGGGAACCAGGTTTTTGTTACGGACGCGTCGGGCGAGATCCTCTGCTGTTCGGATCGAGATCCCATGTGCGAGCATATCGGGGTCGAGATCCCATCGCAGTATCTGCAGAAGACCGAGAGCGGCACTTTGGAAAAACTCAGTGACCTCGGCGGTGTGTTCAACACGCAGCGCTACGTCTCCGCCTGTCCCATTGATTCCCCGGAGGGTGGGCGGATCGGCTACGTGTTCGTCAGCAACATGGCGGGCAATATGCTGGGCGCCTGGACCACCTTTCTGACCATCGCGGCGGGCATTGCCGTGGTAGTCTTCTGTGCTGCGCTGATCGTGACCATGGTCTATACCCGCCATATGGCCCGGCCTCTGGATGAGATGGCCGCCGCCTCCCGGAAGTTTGCGAGAGGGGATTTCTCTGTCCGCGTTAAGCAGACGGAGGATCCGACAGACGAGATGGGCGCGCTGATCGAGTCGTTCAATAAAATGGCGGATTCGCTGGAGCAGGCTGAAAAACGGCGCAGTGAATTCATTGCCAATATCTCCCACGAGCTGCGCACCCCCATGACGACGATCTCCGGCTTTGCCGACGGCATCCTGGATGGGACGATCCCCAAGGATCAGGAAGAAAAGTACCTGCGCTCGATCAGGGATGAGACTAGGCGCCTGTCCCGTCTGGTTCGGGAAATGCTCTCCGTGTCCCAGGCGCGCGCAAAGGCGGCCGATCCGTCTGCGCGCAGCAATTTTGACCTGACAGAGCTGGTTTTGCAGACCCTTTTGAGCTTTGAAGCAAGGGCAACAAAAAAGAATCTGGATGTGGACCCGCAGCTTCCCGACGATCATCTGATGGTACGGGCGGACAAGGACGCCATCACACAGGTCATCTACAACCTGCTGGACAACGCTGTGAAGTTCGCCGATCCGGGCAGCTGTCTGGTGGTGCGTCTGTACAAAAATAACGGGAAAGCCTATGTGTCCGTAAAAGATCGGGGGGAGACAATCCCTGCGGAGGATCTTCCCTTCATTTTTGACCGTTTCCACAAGTCCGACCGCTCCCGCAGTCTTGACAAGGAGGGCGTGGGGCTGGGCCTGTATCTTGTGAAAGCCATCATCAACAGCCATGACGAAGATATTGCGGTGAAGAGTGAAAACGGGTTCACGGAATTCGTGTTTACCCTGCCGCTGTCTGCATAAAATAGAGAAAACCGATGGAATTGAGGGATTGAGCATGAATTGGTATGAGAATGGCGGCTGGTACGCGCCTTTGAAAAAAGCGGAGCCAGTTGTGGAAGTGAAGGAGAAGAAAACGGAAAAAAAGAAACACGTGGGACTGTGGACGGCTGTGATCGCGATCCTGTTGGCCTGCGCTCTTCTTTTCTCCTTTGGCTTTTCCTATTTGGCAAAAGGCTTCGCGCTGAAGCTTGCTCAGGCGAAGGAGCGGACGGAAGACGGGGATGCGGGCGAAAGTGACAGGGACGGTTCCCGGGATCCGGGCTTTACGCCGAATCAAAGGGAAAAGGACGACTCCCGGGATGACGGAAGCACGGAGGAAATGCCGGAAGACTGGAACGAGTTTCTGCAGAACTATTACGATGAGATTGACACCTCAAACGTGGAGGTTAACATCGAGCGGCAGGTATTGAACGGAGAGTTTACGCTGAATCTTCGAGCCGCACGCGGAAATGAGTTGAGCCTTCAGGAATTGTATGAAAAGTGCGCGCCCTCTATCGTGGCCATTTCCGGATACATCGATGGGAAGCGGGGATACAACTGGGGAACCGGCGTGATCCTCTCCTCCGACGGTCTGATCCTGACCAACACCCATGTTATTGAGGACTGTGATCGGGCGGTTGTCACCCTTTCGGACGACCGCGAGTTTGATGCGAAGCTTTTGGGCGCGGACACCATCAGCGACCTTGCCGTGCTGAAGATCGAGGTAACGGGTCTGCCCCCCGCGGAATTCGGCGAGAGTTCCGACCTTCGTGTCGGGGATCGCGTCGCCGCCATCGGCAACCCTCTGGGAGAGACTTTCCGGAGCACCTTGACGGACGGGATTATCTCCGCCATCGCGCGCGGCATCAGCTACAAGGGCCGCAGCATGACATTGCTGCAGACCAATACAGCGCTGAATGAGGGCAATTCCGGCGGCGCGCTGTTTAATATGTACGGTCAGGTGATCGGAATAACCAACATGAAAATGATGTCCTCCTATTCCAGTATTGAGGGTATCGGCTTTGCCATCCCGTCGTCCACTGTTAAAGACGTGGTCAACAGCATCGTGAGCTACGGCGAGGTTCGCGGCCGTCCGTCCATCGGGATCACTGTGGGCGCAATTCCGCCTGAGGCGATGAGCACCTATCAACTTCCCAGCGGTCTGTATATTTCCGAGGTGCTTGAAAAATCCGACGCTTACGCGAAGGGAGTGCGTGCAGGAGATATTCTGACCCAGGTCAATCACATTCCCGTTTCCACCACTACCGATGTGAACGATATCAAGAGCCAGTATGGAGTGGGTGACACGCTGACCTTTACCATCTGGCGGAATGGAGAGACTTTCGAGGTCGATGTGCTGCTGATGGATACGAACGATCTGTATCGTTGAGCACAGAACGCAAGGGAGCGCCGCATGGGTGCTCCCTTACCGTTTAAAAAGAAAAGTCTGCCGCGCGGCATACATAGAGCCAAGCACTCCGGGAATAGGATAGACCCGGGGTGAGAAAATGATCGAATCAGCTTGGTTTTTACTGCTGCAGTGCTTTTTTTGGCTCCTTCGGGTTTCTCCGGCGTCTTCCTTTCCCAGACCCCTCAGCAGGGAAGAAGAGAAAGCCTGTCTGGAACGGTGGGCCGAGGGAGATTTGGAAGCGAGGAATCGGCTCGTCGAGCACAATCTGCGCCTGGTGGCGCATATCGTAAAGAAATACTACGCCCAGACGGAGGACGTGGACGATCTCATTTCCATCGGAACGATCGGCCTGATCAAGGGCATCAACACATACCGCGCCGATAAGGGCGTAAAACTCTCGTCCTATGCCAGCCGCTGCATCGAAAACGAGATCCTGATGACTTTCCGTGGAAATCGTAAAAACGCGGCGGAATTGAGCCTATCTGATGCCCTGGATCAGGAGGAGGAAGACGGCGGCGGGCTGTCTCTGATGGATGTTGTGTCCCAGGAAGAGGATCTGGAAGAGCGGATCGGGCGGGAGGAACTGTTCGCGCAGCTTCACAGAGCGGTAAAAACCGTTCTTGACGAGCGGGAAATGTACATCGTACGGCTCCGGTACGGCCTGAACGGGGAAAAACCGCTTACCCAGCGCCAGGTCGCCGAGCGCTGCGGCATCAGCAGAAGCTACGTTTCGCGGATCGAAAAACGGGCGCTGGAGAAGCTGCGGCAGACTCTTGGCGAGGATGCCAGGCCTCAGACGTGAAAATGGATCGCAGGTGGGGAGCCGTATAGGATGAAAGACTTGAAAATATGGGGAAATGGTGCTAAAATAACAAAAAGAAAGAAAAAACCGGCCGCTTGAACTAAAGCTTGGTTTGGAATTCTTCGTCAGAGGCAGGTGAATGCTGTTGAATTGGAAAAAAATGCTTTGGCTGGTGGCAATGGCCTTTTTGATTCTCATTGTTACCATCCTGGTAGATTCCCGGACGGAGACTCTTCATTATCTCCCGGATAACGCGCCGGATGAGAACGGAACTGCAGAGGACGTCAACCCTAACGCGGCAGTCCCGACGGAGGATCCGCTGGCGGACAAATGGCCGGATATTGATATCACGCTGCCGCAGTATTCCATGGTCAACGCGGAGAAGCTGCTGTCCTCCAATTACGTTCCTGACGTATCGAAGATCGAGGGAACCTACAACATGATGTTTGATACCGCGGCGCTCCCGTATCTGCAGGAGATGATCCAGGATCTGAAGGATCACGGCTTCGGCGTCTATGTGGGCGGCGCGTACCGCTCCTATTCCTATCAGAAGCAGCGCTTTGACGGCAAATGCTACAGCATTGCGCTGGAGATGGGAATGGAGGGGGATGAGATCTGGCTGCTCCCGGAGTATCAGCTCGCCGTGGAGGAGGCAAAGAAATACACCATGGTTCCCGGCAGCAGCGAGCACCAGCTCGGCCTGGCGGTGGATCTGTACGACAAGCAGTATGTGGCGCAGAAGTATGACAGTATGAATCAGAAATTCTACGAGTATCTGGATTCTATCTGCGCAAAATACGGGTTTATCAAGCGTTACCCCACGCGCAAGCTCCTTCTGACCGGATGGGACGAGAACTGGCATTACCGCTATGTTGGCGTTGAGGCCGCGACCTTCATTATGGAAAACAACCTCTGTTACGAGGAGTTTTACGCCCACTACGTTCCGGATTTTGAATACAGCAAGATCGGCAATTGATTATTCCGCCGGTTGTGTGCACTTTTGTTTAGAAGGATCAGATGACGAATTGGGGAGGGCAGTGGATGCGCGCCGTTTTTCGCGGCATCCCGCCCTCCTTTTTTGGGGCGGAGCATCCAATATCTTGCAAAAAAAGCTTGCATTCGCCGCTAGATGGTGTTATACTATCAAAGTAAGGATTAAGGTTTGATGAGAGTGGGTTGCGGCCCACTCTTTTTTCGGGACTTTTTGATCGGGCAGAAAGGAAAAACATGAGTAAAATCACCGAGCTTGTCGCCGGGCTTGCCAAGCCCGTTATTGAGGAGGAAGCCTGCACCCTCTGGGACGTGGAGTACCTGCGGGAGGCGGGAACCTGGTATTTGCGCATCTACATTGATAAGGAAGGCGGCGTGTCCATCGACGATTGCGAGAGGATCAGCCGTCGGCTGGATCCGATCCTGGATGATGCGGATCTGATCCCGGAAAGCTATGTCTTCGAAGTCGGTTCCGCCGGTGCGGAGCGGGAGCTGAAGCGTCCCTCCGATTTCGTGCAGTTTATGGGCCATGAAGTGGAGCTGCGCCTCTATAAGCCCCGCGGCGGGAGAAAAAGCATCGTGGGAACGCTCGCCGCCTATGACAACGGTGCGGTCACCATCCTGACGGATGGGCAGCAGCTTGGCTTTCCCGCGTCGGAAATCGCTCAGGTTCGCCTGCACGTTTCTTTTTGACACGAACAGTATCATTCATGCATAGAATGGAGATTTGAAACATGAACGCAGAATTTTTTGAAGCTATCGAGGCCATCGAGAAGGAAAAGGGCATTCCCCGCACCTATATGTACGATAAGATCAAGCAGGCCATGCTGGCGGCCTTCCGCAAGGACAATCCGGAGTGCGAGGACAATGTTTCCATCGATCTGGATGAGGAAAAGTACAGGATCGAGATGTACGTGACCAAGACGGTCGTTGACGAGGTTGCCGATCCCAGCCATGAGATCAACCTGGAGGCTGCCAAAAAGATCAGCCGCCGCATCAAGCTCGGTGAGACGGTGAATATCCCCGTCGAGACCAAAAAGTTCGGCCGTATCGCCGCCCAGCAGGCCAAGCAGATCATCACCCAGGGCATCCGCGAGGCGGAGCGTGGGATCATCTATGAGGAGTTCACCTCCAAGGAGCATGAGATCCTGACCGGCGTCGTCTCTCACATCGAGCCGCGCAACGGCAGCGTATCCATCCGTATCTCCTCAAACAGCGAGTTTACCGAGGCCATGCTCTCCGCCGGTGAGCGGATCAAGACTGAGGTGCTCAAGGAAGGCGACCGGATCAAGGTCTACGTCGTCGAGGTACGCAATTCCGCCCGCGGGCCCCAGGTCCTGATCAGCCGTACCCATCCCGGCCTTGTCAAGCGCCTGTTTGAGCTGGAGGTTCCGGAAATCTTTGACGGTACCGTGGAGATCAAGTCCATCGCCCGCGAGGCCGGCAGCCGCACCAAGATGGCTGTCTGGTCCGCGGATCCCAATGTGGATCCCATCGGCTCCTGCGTTGGGCCCAAGGGCGGCCGTGTGGCCAGTATTGTCAACGAACTCGCCGGGGAAAAGATCGATATCGTGAAATACAGCGAGATCCCGGAGGAGTATATCGCCGCCGCGCTTTCCCCCTCCGAGGTCGTCAGCGTGACCATGCTGGAGGATGGAAAGAGCTGCCGCGTGGTGGTTCCCGACAACCAGCTTTCCCTTGCCATCGGCAAGGAGGGGCAGAACGCCCGTCTTGCCGCCAAGCTCACCGGGTACAAGATCGACATCAAGCCGGTCAGCGAGGCGTGAATAAAGTTTCTAGTTTTTAGTTTTTGTATAGGAAAGTGTGGTGGTCGAGATGCAAAAGAAAATACCCATGCGGCAGTGTCTCGGCTGCCGTGATATGAAGCCCAAACGGGAGCTGATCCGTGTGGTTCGCTCTCCGGAGGGGGAGATCGGTCTGGACTTTCGCGGGAAGGCCAACGGACGCGGCGCGTATCTGTGCCCTGATCCGGAGTGCCTGAAACGCGCGGCGAAGGCGAGAGCGCTGGAGCGCGCCTTCGGTATGCAGATTCCCGATGCGATCTATGAGCGCCTTCGCGAAGAAATGGAGCGGGGCGAATGACAGAAAAAATGCTTGGCCTTTTGGGATTGATGCGCCGGGCCGGCGCGGTCGCCATCGGGGAGGATCAATGCGCGGATGCGATCCGGGCCGGGAAAGGGAAACTCCTGATCCTGGCGGAGGACGCCTCCGAACACGCGCGGAGAAAGATGGAAAGCCTCTCTTCCGGGAGGAATATCGAGACTGCTGCGCTGGATGCTTCCCGGGAAACGCTTGGCGCCGCATTGGGCCTCGGAAGCTGCGCGGTCGCTGTCATCACCGACCTCGGGTTTGCGGAGGCATTTGCGAGGCTGCTGTCCGCCCAGTGGCCGGAACGCTTTGCGGACATGGCGCAGCGTGTGCAGAGCAGGAAAGAGAAGGCGCAAAGGCGGAAAACGGAAAAGGGTACGAAGCAAGAAGCAAGAAGGAGGACTAACGTATGAGCATGGTGAAATATCGCGTACATGAGGTGGCGAAGGATTTCGGAGTGGCGTCCAAGGTGATCTCTCAGATCCTGACGGACTATATCGCTCCGCCGAAAAACCATATGCAGGTCCTGGAAACTCCTGAATTGGATGTTATCTTTGAATATATGACCCAGCACAACCAGGCGGCCAGTCTGGAGGATATCCTCCGTGTGATGCCGGTTGAAAAGCCGGCGGCAAAGCCTGCGGCTGCGACAGCCGCAAAGTCTGCTCCCCAGGCTCAGGCGCAGACCAAGGGCGCCGCGAAGACCTCCGCGCAGCCTGCGGCCGCGGCTCCCGCTCCTGCCCCGCAGCCTCGGCAGGAGAAAAAGGAGAAGCCGCACACGCCCAGACAGGTGGCGGAAAAGCGCGTGGTGGATACCCGCGGCGGCGCTGCGGTCAATATCGAGAAATACAACGAGAAGTTCGAGGATATGGGCGACGCAAAGGTTGGAAACAACAGCATGCGCCGCGGCAACAAGGAAAAGATCCAGTCGAAGTCCAAGCAGCGCGGCGGGCAGCAGCCCTCCAACAAGCGCCGCCAGGAGGAGCGGGATAAGATGCAGCGTCTGCAGCTTGAGATTGCCCGCAAGCAGCAGCTCAAGGTGGAGATCCCAGAGGAGATCTCCGTGGGCGAGCTGGCAACCCGTATGAAAAAGTCCGCCGCCGAGGTCATCAAACAGCTCATGAAGCTGGGCGTATTCGCCTCCGTGTCCGAGATCATTGACTACGACACGGCCGCGCTGGTTGCTATGGAGCTGGGCTGCAAGGTGGAGAAGGAAGTCATCGTCACCGTGGAGGAGCGGCTCATCGACGACCACGAGGATAAGCCGGAGGATCTGGTTCCCCGGGCGCCCGTGGTGGTGGTCATGGGCCACGTGGACCACGGCAAGACCTCCCTGCTTGACTATATCCGCCACGCCAACGTGGTCTCCGGCGAAGCAGGCGGCATCACCCAGCACATCGGCGCATATACCGTGGAGATCAACGGCAGTCCCATCACCTTCCTGGACACCCCGGGTCACGAGGCCTTTACCTCCATGCGCGCCCGCGGCGCCATGGTGACGGATATCGCCATCCTGGTGGTGGCCGCGGACGATGGCATCATGCCCCAGACCGTGGAGAGCATCAACCACGCCAAGGCCGCCGGCATCCCGGTAGTGGTGGCCATCAACAAGATGGACACCGTGGGCGCCAATCCCGAGCGCATCAAGCAGCAGCTCACCGAGTACGATCTGGTTTCCGAGGAGTGGGGCGGCGACACCATCATCGTGCCCATCTCCGCCAAGACCGGCATGGGCATCGAGAATCTGCTGGAGAACCTGGTGGTCCAGGCGGAAGTACTGGAGCTCAGCGCCAACCCCAACCGGGCTGCCAAGGGGACCGTCATCGAGGCCCGTCTGGACAAGGGCCGCGGCCCCATCATGACCGTCCTGGTGCAGAACGGTACCCTGAAGCAGGGCGACATCATCATCGCCGGCACCGCGGTGGGCCGCGTGCGCACCATGATCAATGACAAGGGACAGCGGGTCACCAGCGCCGGCCCCTCCACCCCCGTGGAGATCTCCGGCCTCAGCGAGGTGCCCAGCGCCGGGGATATCTTCAATGCAGTCAGCGACGAGCGCATGGCCAGGGAGCTGGCCGAGGAGCGCCGCGTCAGCCAGAACAGCAACGCCATGCCCGGCACCAAGAAGGTCAGTCTGGAGGATCTGTTCAGCCAGATCCAGGCCGGCGAGATGAAGACCCTGAACCTGATCGTCAAGGCCGACGTCCAGGGCTCCGCCGAGGCGGTAAAGAGCTCCCTGGAGAAGATCTCCAACGACGAGGTTCGCGTCAAGGTCATCCATAGTGCCGTCGGCGCCATCAACGAGAGCGACGTGATGCTGGCCGCCACCTCCGGCGCCATCATCGTGGGCTTCAATGTCCGTCCCGACAACGCCGCGAGAGACAGCGCCGCCCGCAGCAACGTGGATATGCGGATGTACCGCGTGATCTACGATTGCATCAATGAGATCGAGGCCGCCATGAAGGGCATGCTGGCGCCCAAGTTCAAAGAGGTCGTCATCGGCCACGCCGAGGTGCGCGAGACCTACAAGGTCTCCAAGGTGGGCACCGTCTGCGGCTGCTACTGCACCGACGGCAAGATTCAGCGCGGCTGCGACGTGCGCGTCCTGCGGGACAACATCGTCATCCACGAGGGCAGCCTGGCCTCCCTCCGCCGCTTCAAAGACGACGTCCGCGAGGTCGCCGCCGGCTACGAGTGCGGCATGCAGGTGGAGAAGTTCAACGACGTGAAAATCGGCGACGTGATCGAGTGCTTCGTCATGGAGCAGATCAAGGACTGATCCGGGAATACCAGATATGCCGTAGGGGCGGCCATAAGGGCCGCCCCTACAACAGACTAAGGAGAAAACCATGCCATCCAATAAGCTTTCAAGAACCAACGACGACATCCAGTTTGTCCTCTCCAAGCTGATCCCCCAGGTTAAGGATCCCCGGGTCCAGCAGGGGATGATCAGCGTGACCCGGGTGGAGACCACCGGCGACCTGCACTACGCCAAGGTCTGGCTCTCCGTGCTGGGTATGCAGAACGAAAAGGAATTCAAAAAGGGCCTGAAGTCTGCGGCAGGCTGGCTGCGGCATGAGCTGGGCCAGGTCATGACCCTGCGCTATACCCCGGAGCTGGTTTTCGAGGTGGATCACAGCATCGAGTACGGCGCCCATATCAACCAGGTCATCAATTCCCTGGACATCCGTCACGACGATGAGGAAGAGAACCATGAGCCCTGAGGAAGCTGCGCGCCTGCTCGCAGCACAGGATAGGATCCTGCTGGTGACCCACCTGAACCCGGACGGGGATACCATGGGCAGCGCCGCCGCCCTCTGCTCGGCCCTGCGCCGCAGCGGGAAGACGGCCTTTCTCTGGCCCAATCCCCAGGTGATCGCCAAGCTCCTGCCCTTTGTGGAGCCCTGGTATGCGCCGGCGGACTTTGTTCCCGAGTATGTGGTCTCGGTGGATGTAGCCACGGAAAAGATGTTCGCCGTGGGCTTTGCCGGGGCGGTGGATCTCTGCATCGACCACCACCCCAGTAATTCCCATTACGCCGCGGCGGAGTGTATCGATCCGGCCCGGGCAGCCACCGGGGAGCTCGTCCTCCGGATCATCCGCGCGCTCTGCGGGGATCTGACCAAGGACGAGGCGGATCTGCTCTATATCGCGCTTACCACGGACTGCGGCTGCTTCCAGTATGCCAACACGGACGCGACCGCGCTGCGGGACGCGGCGGAGCTGCTGGGGGCCGGGGCGGACAACGCGGCGCTGAATCTGCTGTTCTTCCGTAAGGTCTCCGCCGCCCGCCTCAAGCTGGAGGGGCTCATCTACCAGAACATGAGCTTTCACCGGGACGGGAAGGTGGTCGTGGCCCTGGTCACCGACGAGATGCTGGCCGCCGCTGGCGCCACCGAGGACGACTGCGACGATCTGGCGGGTCTGGCCGGACGGGCCGAGTGCGGCGAGGTGAGCATCACCATCCGGGATTGGCCGGGCGGCGCCAGCAAGGTCTCCGTCCGTTCCCAGGACAGCTTTGACAGCTGCGCCCTCTGCGCCCGCTTCGGCGGCGGCGGCCACAAGATGGCCGCGGGCTGCAATATCCCGGTTCCGCCGCAGAAGGCCAGGGAGCTGCTGCTGCGGGCCATCGACGAGGTTCTGGCATGAACGGCATCCTGCTCATCGACAAGCCAGCCGGCTGGACCAGCAGCGACGTGGTCGCCAAGCTCCGGGGCCTGCTGCATGAGCGGCGCATCGGACACTCCGGCACCCTGGACCCCATGGCCACGGGCCTGCTGGTGGTCTTCGTAGGCCGCGCCACCCGGGCGGTGGAGTTTGCGGAGAGCCACGAGAAGCGCTATCGGGCGAGCCTTCGCCCGGGGATCGTCACCGTCACCCAGGACGTCACCGGCGCCCGGATCGGCGGCAGCCCCCGGGAAGTATCCGCAGAGGAGCTGGAGGCCGTACTGCCGAGATTTCGCGGCGAGCTCCAACAGCTCCCGCCCATGTATTCCGCGATCAAGGTGAAGGGGCAGAAGCTCTATGAAATCGCCCGCCGGGGCGGGGAGGTGGAGCGTCAGCCTCGCGCCGTCACCGTCCAGGAGCTGCGCCTGCTGGGGTGGGACGGGCAGGATTTCCTGCTGGATATCACCTGCTCCAAGGGCACCTATATCCGTACCCTCTGCCATGACATCGGCCGGGCCCTGGGCTGCGGCGCCTGCATGAGCGCCCTGAGACGCCTGCGGGCGGGGGACTTCACCCTGGAGGAGGCCCACACGCTGGAGGAGGTTCAGGAGGCCGCGAACCGAGGAGAAGCGGCGAAACTGCTGCTCCCCGTGGATCGGCTCTTTGCCGCGCTTCCCGCGCTGCTCCTCAGCGCCGCGGAGGAGCGGAGGCTCCGGGTGGGCGCCGCCGTATCGCGCCCCGAAGCGGAGGGGGAATACCGGGTCTACGGCCCGGACGGCGCGTTTCTTGCGCTCGGCAGGCTCCGGGCGGGAGAGCTGCGGAGCATCAAAAGCTTTTTTGAGGTCACGACCTGATGGAAGAAAAACAGAGAGTCATCGCGCTGGGTTTTTTTGACGGCGTGCATATCGGCCACGGCGAGCTGCTCAAGCGCACCAAGCTGCGAGCGGAGGAGCTTGGGGTCATGCCATCGGTGCTGAGCTTTGACGTGCACCCGGATACCCTCGTGTTCGGCAAAGAGGTGCCGCTCATCAACAGCGCCATCGGCCGGGAGGAGATCATCCGCCGTTGTTATGGGATCGAGAACGTAGTTTTCATTCACTTTAACCGCCGCGTGATGCAAATGGACTGGCGGGATTTCCTGGAGAATCTGATCCGGGATCTGCAGGTATGTCATATTGTGGTTGGCCATGACTTTTGTTTCGGTTACAAGGGACAGGGGACTGCGGAGAGGCTTCGGACATACTGCGCGGAGCGCGGGCTTGGCTGTGATGTGATCCCTCCCGTGATGCTGGACGGTCAAATCGTCAGCTCTACGCATATCCGACAGCTTATCCTCAACGGGGAGATGGAAGAAGCCAACCGCTGGCTGGGCCATCCCCACACCCTGGCGGATACGGTTCACTCCGGTTACCGCCTGGGACGCCGCCTGGGCACGCCCACGATCAACATGTACTTCCCGGAGGGCGTGATCGTGCCGCGTCACGGGGTCTACGCGACCCGCGTCTATCTGGAGGAAGGCAGCTCCTATATCGCCGTGACCAATGTGGGAGTTCGCCCCACTGTGAGCGAGGACGAACGAGTCAGCGTGGAAAGCCATCTGCTGGACTACTCCGGCAATCTCTACGGGCGGCAGGCTCGGGTGGACTTCTATGCCTTCCTGCGGGGAGAGACCAGGTTTGAGAGCTTCGAGGCGCTCTCCCGGCAGATCCATCAGGACGCGGAGACGGCGCGTGCCTACTTCGCCTTGCACTGCTGAGTGAAAAGCCCTCCCGGGAAAAGGAGGGCTTTTCGCTGACAAGAGACTCAACCATTGGTTGAAACAGAAGATTCAACTTCTGCGTTATTGGCAAAACGGACTTTTTCCTGCTACGCTTGCGGCGAACAGGCCGGCGCGCAGCCTGAAACAGAGACAGGAGGATCAAAACATGAACGAATTACTCGGAAACAACATTATGACGCTCCGCAAGCAAAACGGCTTGACCCAGGAGCAGCTTGCCAATGCCCTGGGGATCTCGTTTCAGGCGGTCAGCAAGTGGGAGACGGGCAACTCCTGCCCGGACATCTCCACGCTGCCGCTGCTGGCGGATCTGTTTTCGGTGACGGTGGATCAGCTCATCGGCCGGGTGCCCCTCATGGAGCTGCCCGAGCAGCGGGAGCCGCAGCCCCAGGCTGAACCGGAGCGGGAGGCGCAGAGCGTGGACTTCTCCCTGCCCTGGCCGGACGACGACAGCTTTTACATGGTGCTCTTTCACGGGCACACGCTGATCGGCAGTGAAGCCGAGGATCTGAGGGAGAAAAAGACCCGCTTCGAATTCCAGTACGAGGGCCCGGCTCAAAACATCTTCAGCGACTTCTCGGTCCAGGTGGACGGGGACGTGGAGGGCTCGGTCAATGCGGGCACGTCCGTAAGCTGCGGCGACGTGGGCGGCGACGTGGACGCCGGCACGGGCGTGAACTGCGGCGACGTGGGCAAAGGCGTAAAAGCCGGCGGCAGCGTGAGCTGCGGCGATGTGGGCGATAACGTAACGGCCGGCGGCAGCGTAAATTGCAACGACGTGGGCGGCGGCATAAGCGCCGGCGGGAATGTGGACTGCAACGATGTGGGCGGCAACGTGAGCGCGGGAGGAAGCGTGAGCTGCGACGATGTGGGCGGCAGCGTTTACGCCGGGACCCGTGCCGATTGCGACAGCGCCGGCGGCAGCGTTTTTTCCGGGGCGTTTTTTGGCAGAAACAGAAAGAACGGACGGAGCGGACGGATGCAGGGCGATTTCGATGTGGATCTGGACATGGATCTGGACGAGGAGATCGATCGGCAGGTGGAGGAAAACATCCGCTTCGGGCAGGATCTGGGCCAGCGGATCTCCGACGCGGTGCAGAGAGCCATCGACGGCAAGCTTCGTGGCCGCCGTCAGGACAAGAATCAACAGGATCCGGAAGAATAATCGAAAACCGAGGGTGCATGTACACCCTCGGTTTTCGTATGCAGTTACTGCTTGCTGGCGGGGCGGTTTTTGCGGGAGGAGTGCCCCCGGCCCCGACGGCGGGACTGGGCGGACTTGGACTTGTAGAAATCCTGCATGTCCCCGTCGGCCTCGTAGATCAGCTTGTTGGCCGTCCAGGATCCGTTCACCGGGTCCTTCCGGAAGCGGACACGGGAGAGAAAGGCGCCGTCCTCCGGGCAGGTGAAGAGATTCATGTAGCGCTGATCCCCCTGGTTGATCCAGCGGGTGCCCTCCAGCGGCTTGCCGCAGACCGGGCAGTTTACCTTGGCCAGCCGCTCGTCCGCGAAGGCCGCGGCCTTGCTCTCAAAACCCTCGTAGCTCTCGTGCAGGAGGGACTCCGGCCCGCTGCTCTCGGCGGCGGGCTTGTAGTTGGGCATCCGGGCGGCCAGGATCTTGCCCGCATCCGGATAGAGACGCAGACCTTCCTTCATGTCCAGATGGGTGCTGACCAGGGCGGTGTTGTAGGCGTCGCCCAGGGCGTCGTGGGCCACCCGGGTCTGCTCGATCTCAAAATGCTCCATGGCGCTGGCCAGAGACTTCTGGTTCTTGTCCCCGCCGGTCTGCAGGTTGTAGATCAGCTGCAGGTTGATCCAACCATCGATCCAGTCCCAGTCCAAATCGTGGATGATGATATTCTGCTCCAGGATCCCCTGGTCGTCGCAGCCCCAGGTCAGAAATGTTACGCCGTCCCCGCACCAGGCGCGAAACTGCTCCATGGCGTCCGTAAAACTGAGACCGCGGGCCAGGCGCTCCTTGTCAAAGCCTGTGATCTTCTTGACCTTGTAGTGCATCCTGCGGAAGTAGACGGGCTTTACGTCGATGGTAAACTCGTCGGTGGGACGAAGATTCTCATCCAACCTGACGGCGCCGATCTCGATGATCTCCCCCCGCAAATGGATGGGCAGCTTATTGAAAACGGAGGATTTGGAGCTCATGGCCTGATTCCACTCCAGATCCACCACCACATAATTCATAACATATTCCTCTTTACTCTGTAAATTACCGCAACAGTATAGCACATCTGCGGAGCGATTGCACTACTTTTTTTCTGAAAAGTCCAAGTTATTCTTTTTGCATCCCGCGTCGGCATATGGTATACTTAGAGTAGGGAGGATGCGATATGAAAAAAATGACTTTGGCCCGCGCTGCAGCGGCCTGCGGCGGCAAGCTCTGCGGGCAGTATGATGAGAATACCTCCCTGGGGCGGATCGTGATCGACAGCCGTGCGGTAGAGCCGGGCGATGTCTTCGCCGCCTACAGGGGCGAGCGGGCGGACGGACACGATTACATCGCCGTTGCCTTTGAGAAGGGCGCGGTCTGCTGCCTTGCGGAGCGGATCCCGGAGGGGGAGTCGCGGCCCATCCTTCTGGTGGAGAATGTGCAGACGGCAGTGGAGCGGATCGCCGAGGCGTATCGTTCGATGATCCGTATCCCGGTGGTCGGCATTACGGGCAGCGTTGGCAAAACATCGGCCAAGGAAATGATCGCGTCGGTTTTGGAGCAGCGCTTCCGTGTGCTGAAAACAGACAAGAACCTGAATAACCAGATTGGCGTGCCCATGACAGTTTCCCGCATTGAGGAGGAACATCAGGCCGCTGTGGTGGAGATGGGCATCTCGGATTTCGGTGAGATGCGCCTGCTTTCCAGGATCGTCCGTCCCACGATTGCGGTGTTTACCGTGATCGGCCACGCGCATTTGGAGTTTCTGCATGACAGGGAAGGCGTCTTTCGGGCGAAGACCGAGATGCTGGAGTATATGGACGAAGAGGGCGTGGTGTTGGTCAACGGGGACGACGACCTGCTGCGAAAGCTTTCCTGCAGGCAGAAAACGCTGCGCTTCGGGCTTGGAGCGGAAAACGACATCCGCGCCGAGAAGATCCGCTTGGATGAAAATGGGCACACGGCCTGCCTTATCTGCTGTGGCGGGCGCTCGATCCCAGTGAAGATCCCAGCCTTCGGGCGGCATATGGTCTACGCTGCGCTGGAGGGTGCGGCGGTGGGCCTTGTGCTGGGCCTGACGGACGAGGAGATCGCCGCCGGCGTTGCCTGTTATGAGACGGTGGGGCGTCGCGCCGCCGTCACCGAGACGGGAAAGATCACCCTTGTAGACGACTGCTACAACGCCAATCCCGATTCCGTCAAGTGCGGGGTGGATTCCCTGCTTCAGCTTCCCGGGCGGCACGTGTGCATCCTGGGCGATATGCTGGAGCTGGGGCGGGAGGAGGCGGCCATGCACTGGGACGTGGGCGCCTACGCTGCCAGGAGTGGCGTGGAGCTGGTGCTTTGCTCCGGAAAGCTGGGCGCGGCCATCGCCGAGGGCGCGGGCGAGTCCGGACGCTGGTTTGAAAGCGCCGATGCGCTGATTGCTGCGCTCGGAGATATCATTCTTCCCGGGGACAGAGTTCTGGTGAAGGCTTCCCGCGGGATGCATTTTGAAAAGATCGCTGAGGCCTTGAAGCTGCTATGAATCTTCCCTTTATCTTTTTCGATCTGGATAATACGCTGCTGGACTTTGACTGGGCGGAACGGCGGGCGCTCTCCGCTGTTCTGCGCGGCGTAGGGGTGGAGCCTTCGGATGAGCTTCTGCAGCGCTACCATGAAATCAACCGCAGCCAGTGGGAGCTGATGGAAGACGGTGTTTTAACCAGGGAGCAGGTACTGCTTCGGCGCTTTGAGCTGCTGTTTGAGGAGCGCGGCATCAGCGCCAGCGCGCCTGAGATCCGGGATGACTACGAAGCGCGGCTTGCCTGGGGACACCGCTTCATACCGGGCGCACAGGAGCTTTTGGACGCGCTGAAAGGAAAATACCGGTTGTTCCTCGCCTCCAACGGGACCGCCTCCGTTCAGGAGGGCCGACTGCGCAGTTCCGGGATCCGGCCATATTTTGAAGCGGTTTTTGTTTCGGAAGAACTGGGGGCGGAAAAGCCGAGCCGGGAGTTTTTTCTGCGATGCTTTCGGCAGATCTCCGGCTTTGACCCGTCCCGTGCCTTGATCGTAGGGGACAGCCTGAGCTCCGACATCCGAGGCGGAATCAACGCGGGGATCAAAACCTGCTGGTTCAATCCAAGCGGCGCCGCGGGGCGTTCGGACATTCATCCGGACTATGAGATCCGGACGCTTTCCGAGTTGCTCCCGCTTTGTGAAAAAGTGTTGTTGTGAGGTGATGAGATGCTTGAAGATATCGAACTGCTGCGGGAATTGAATATGGGCTCCATGATTCTGCGCATCCTTTTGGCGATGCTGATGGGCGGCGTGATTGGTCTGGATCGGGAAAAAAAGGGCAGACCCGCGGGATTCCGTACTTATATGCTGGTTTCCTTGGGCGCTGCGATCACAGTGATCCTGAGCCAGTATCTGAATCTGATGCTGGATACGAGCTTGGCTGACGCCTTCGGCACGGTCGGTCAGCGGACAGATGTGGCGAGGCTCGGCGCGAGCGTGATCAGCGGCATCGGCTTCATTGGGACGGGCACCATTATGGTGACGGCGCGGCACGAGATCAAGGGCCTGACCACGGCATCCTGCCTCTGGGCCTCGGCCTGCATGGGGCTTGCGATCGGCGCAGGGTTTTATGAGTGCTTTTTCGTCGGTTTTGTGTTGATCGCTCTGTCCATCAACGTGCTTCCGGCGCTGGAGCATTTGATCGTCTCCAATGCTCGCAATATGAACATCTACGCAGTGATTGACAGTATGGAGCATCTTGGGCCGGTTATCAGCCGGATGAAAGCGGACGGTTTGCAGCTCTATGAGGTGGAGCTGGATAAAAACGAGCCGGGGGAGCGCAAACTGAGCGGCACCTTCTGCATTCGTTTGCCGCATCGTCAGTCTCATGCTGATTTGCTGGCAAAGCTTTCGGCTTTGGACGGCGTGCTGGCGATCGAGGAAGTGTGAGGTGACGTGAAATGTTGAAAATACTTGATTTTGCGCGGGAGATGGACTTTCTTTCCGTTTTGGTGCGGATGCTGGCCGCGGTTCTCTGCGGCGGCCTGATCGGGATCGAGCGGGAGTTTAAACGCCGTCCGGCGGGTTTTCGTACCCACATCCTGATTTCGCTTGGTGCCGCAGTGACGATCCTGACCAATCTCTATCTGTATCAGGTCATGCGCCTGTATACGGATATTGCCCGGTTCGGCGCCCAAGTGATTGCCGGGATCGGCTTTATCGGCGCCGGAACCATCATTGTGACCCGACATCGCAGGGTCAAGGGACTGACCACTGCCGCAGGCTTGTGGACGGCTGCGATCATCGGACTGGTCTGTGGAGCCGGGTATCTGGAATGTGCGTTTTTTGCGACGGCTATGGTGCTGGTCGCGGAGCTGCTGTTGGTCAAGCTGGAGTACCGCATGAAAACCAAGACGGACGAAGCCCATTATTACGTGGAATACACGCAGGCTGAGACAATGGAAAGCATACTGAACGTGATGAAGAGAAACAACTTTACCGTGGAGGATCTGGAGATCACCCGCAGCGCGAAGGAGGAGGGCGAAATGCGCTATTGCGCGATCGTAAGCGTGCGGGGAAGAAGAAAAAAGCTGGACGACGAGTGCTTGCCAGAGCTGCAGGCCCTGAACGATGTGCTTCAGGTGGAAGAGCTTTGACCGCGGCATAAAAGAGCGCTGCGCTGTCCACAGGAACAGCGCAGCGCTCTTTATATCTTCTGAAACGATCAAGTAAAAAACTTTTGGTAAATAGCCAACAGGATCACACCCGGTACGCCGCCCAGGCCGGCAATCAGGCAGTTTGGGAAGTTCGGCTCCAGATACAGACCGTAGTCCTTCAAAAAATAATCGATTGCAAACAGCAATGCGTAGCCCATTGCCGCGTGCAGAAGTAGTTTGAGCATTTTTCCCAAGGGCTTGGACAATATGGTGATGAGCAGCGCCAAGAGGATCAGAGCAATAGCAGCGACTGCAGCGAAAGAGAGAGATTCCATGTTTGCTCCTTTTTGATCAGGTAAAATATACCGCTAATTTGAATCCGTAGTGCGCACATACTAGGCGTGGACGGTTTTTCAAGATAGAGAGATGATCCATATGGATATATGGATACATCGAAAAAGGAAAATTGTCAAGCGGAGCGAGAGTTTTTTCGAACGGAAAAATATCGCCTGCGGAGCGGGATGCCCTGCATCCCGCTTTTTGCTTTTTCCGGTGCGCTTCTTGACAATAAAAAATACAGCATATAAAATAAAAAAATGGATTTACATACGATCTTTCTGTCTGGAGGGACCACGATGTATTGCAGTTTTTGTCACTCGGAGCTGGAAGAGGGCGCCACGAGCTGCCCGATTTGCGGCCATTCCGTATCGGAAGGAGGCGCCTTCCCGCCTTCGCATGCAAGGGCTTCGGAGCTCGGGAATGACGCTCCGGTGAAGGCGGAGCTTAAGCGCCCGGCCCGTTCTTCTTTCGGCTTGATTACAAATCTACCGAGGCAGGAAGCTTTTGACGCCGCTCCTGTCGAGCTGTCGGAGAACCCTTCCGCGGAAGGGCCGCATCCGAAGCGCCCTGCGCCGCCGCGCAGCACGGGATTCGGCTTGATTACCAATATGAGTGTGCGTGAGAAAACGCCCACGGGCGCGGATGAGCCGGCGGAAGACCACATCCTGAAAGCCGACGCCGTTGATACAAGATCCGAGAAAAAGGATAAGCCCCGTTTTGGGATCCTTGAGAATCCATCCAGTCCGGCTGCTGAGCCGTCGTGGAGAGCTGAACCGGAGCATACGCCTGCGGCCTCTGCTTTGATACAGGAAACAGAGCCCGCGTCGAACCGGGTATCGCCTGACTCCAACACCCTTTACTGCCCGCAGTGCGGGTCTCCGTCTGCCTTAAGCGAGCGCTTTTGCGCCGCGTGCGGCGCCTCTCTGAAGCCGGAGGAACAGTTCTCCCCGCCCCGCAAGAGAAGGGCTCCATACGGCGGAACAGCTCCCGCGGAGATGCGCCGCCGCACCGAAAAAAGCACCCGCAGGACGGGTACGGGAAAGATCGGTAAGATCATGGAGCGGGTTTTGGCCTGGACGATCGTGCTGATCCTTTTGGGCGGTTTGGGCTTTTGCTTCGCCCTCAGCATGGGACGCAAGGAGACCTATACCAAGGAAGCTCTGAGTATGGTATCCGACGACGGCATTCTTGCGGTGCAGTTCGATGCGGATGCAAACGCATTGAATCCGGACCGCGGGGAGCGGTCAACCATTGGCGTCCGGGTGCGGAATCTGTCGGATCAGGTCATCAGCGGCCTGTCTTTGGATTTCTCGCTGCCGCGGGGCCTCGTTTCGGAGGATAATATCTCCGCTCTCCAAGTCTCCAATCTCGGTCCGGGGGCCTCGCGCAGCTTCCAGATTTCTCTTCAGTGCAAAGAAGCCTTCGAGATCAATTACGTAAAGATCATTCTAATCACCGTTTGCTGTGCGCTTGCCTCGTTCCTCTTCGTCTTTCTGTTTGCCAAACTTCGGCAGCGCAACTACCGGATCGCGAACCGTGCGATGGCCTTTGCGCTTGTTGTCTGTCTGCTGTTTCCCAACGTTGCTGCCCTCGCGGATTCAAACCGCCGTTCGGAAAGCGGCGGGACACTTTTGACGGATGAAGAGGATGGACTTGCCAGGCGGATTTCCGTCTCTGTGAAGAGCCAGGGCGCTTTCTTAGTCGGCACGAATCATGCACAGCTTACATACTCCGCCGCTTATTCTGTTGAACGGCGTCTTCTGGTAGAGGCGGAAGAAGATAACGGATACATCCGCTTTTCCTGGAATGAGATTTCCGGCGCACAGGCATATCAGATTTATTCATCCTACGACGGCGGCGAATACAGTATGCTGGATTCGGTTACAGAATGCGAGTACCGGATGCCCGTTCCGTATGGCGGCCAGATCCAATATTATCGCGTTGTTGCCTTGACGCAGGCGGGTATGCTCTATTCCAACGATATCCGGCTTGCGATCCTGAATGACGGCAGATTCTCCGCCGATACCGACAGTGATCTGCTGTCCAATGAGATTGAGCACGCCTTTGGCACCTCTATTGCGATGGACGACACCGATGGGGACGGACTGAGCGATTACTTTGAGGTCACCAAGACCCTGACCGATCCGCTGGAGTACGATACTGGCAGCAGCGGGATCGGGGATGGAGAGAAGGATCCGGACGGCGACGGCCTGAGCAATGCCCAGGAAGCCGAATATGGCACCAATCCCCTCAGCGCCGATTCCGACGGGGACGGCCTGGAGGATGCGTTTGAGATCCAGCAGTTCGGCACCAGTCCCACTGACCCCGATACCGACGGCGACGGACTCTGGGACGGAACGGAGTACCGCATTTCCTCCAACCCGCTCCGCTTCGATTCCGGCTATTCCGGGGACAGCGATTGCGACAACTATTTTTACACCGAATTGAAGGACGAGCAGGGCTCCGGCGTGTCTGTACAGATCGGCGACAGCGGGCTTGGCCTTTCGGTAACGGAGATCAACGACATCACGCAGGACACGACACTGCAGGATTTGCCCTATATCGCGTCTCCCATTGTGGCGGTGGAGACCTCTGAAAACGGCAGCGGTACCATTACGATCCCCATCACAAAGCCCCAGAGCGACGGCGGGGAGCTCGCGGTCGGCGTGTACAATCCGGAGGACGGCAGCTTCCGCGTCCTGGATCAATCGGAGGTGAGCGTGTCGGGGGACAAGGTCACGGCACCGCTTGCCCCGGACTGCTCAATCCCCTCGGAGTCGCAGGCGGATAACGGGGAGACGGTCAATACCCGCCGTTCCTATTACTGCGCCTTTTATGTGTCGAACTGGCATATGCAGTTCCAGGCGCCCTTGGCGCCGGGCCGCGACGGCAGTTCTTTTGACGTGGAGTTTGTCATTGACGAATCCAGCTCCATGGAGGATGACTGGGGATCTGAAAACGACCCCAATCGCTATCGCGTCACGGCGGCGAAGACCTTTATCGGGCAACTGCTTCCGGGCGACCGCGCCGCGGTCGTGGGCTTTAACGACCATGCGAGAAGAAAGATCGAGCTGACCTCGGATTTGCAGGCGGCGCTTGCCGCAGTGGACGAGATCGTCGGAAACGCCGGCGGTACCGCGCTGTATACCGGCTTGGACAACGCGCTGGATGAGTTGATCGAAGTGGACGATCCGTCAAGGGGCCGCTTTATCATCGCTTTGACGGACGGCGAGGACAACTACTCCAACAAGGCCCGCTATGAAAAAATCATCAGCACCTGCGTGGCATACCAGATCCCGATCTATACCATCGCGCTGGGTAATTCGGTCAATACAGATCTGCTCAGCAAGCTGGCGACCTATACCAACGGTTCCTTCTATCATATCCGCAGCGCGGAGGATCTTCCGCAGGCGTTTAACCGGATCCAGAACAATGCCTTCTTTGGGGAGGACAGTGACGGCGACGGTCTGGCGGACGATGTGGAGGAATATGGCCTGCGCGACGGCATGGGGCGGATCTACTATACCAACAGTCAGATGCGCTTTACCGATGAGGACGACATGACGGACGGCGAGGAGGCCGGCAACGTCATGTACTGCATGATCGACAAGGACGGCAACACCATCCAGTATTATGTGATCCTCAGCGATCCGACCAAGGGCGACACCGATGACGACGGCATCGACGACTTGGATGAACGCCTCATCGGCACGCTGCCCTGGTGCGCGGATACCGACTGCGACGGCCTTGGCGACGGCTTTGAGCTTTCCATCGGCTTCAATCCTCTGAGCGCCAACTACGACGGCGACAGCTTCCGGGACGGCGCCGAGTATGACGGCGCACAGTCCCAGATGGAGTTCTGGCATTTTGCGGAATCAGTGGCATCCTGGAGTTCCGATATGGAGCTGCTGCTTGCGGTGATCATGGCCTCGGCCAACGTGATGGATCCCTATTCCTACGACCTGGACTCCGGGGAAAAGATCTCCGCTTTCCTGCAGGGTTTGGTTTTGGGTGATTTCGGCGATCTGCTGGCGGACTGGGGGATCCTCAACCGGAATCTGACACACTCCTTCTACTACACCATTGGCTCCATGATCCCGAACTTCATCCCGGTGGCCAATATCATCGTAAGTATACGGGATGCTGCGGCCAATCTGCTGGAGGGGGACATCATTGGGATGGCCTTTGCTCTGGTCGGCCTGGTCCCGGAGGCCGGCGGTGCGGTGAAGGCGGCGAAGACGATCCTGGACTTCCTGTCAAAGGGTTATGACTTTGTGACGGAGTATTCCGGCAACGTAGAGCTGCGCAACGTGACCTCCGCGCCCGCGATCACCTATATGATTCTGCGCGGCCTGCGTGCCATTGAAGATAAGTTCCACATCAGCCTAGATACCTCTACGGTGGATTACATGATCAAGCGCCAGATCTCGGATGGCGTGTGTGCCATGACCAAGGAGAGCGCCAGAAACTTTGAGCTTTTCATTTCCTACGGCGGGAGATTCACACCCCAGTACAGCGGCGACGATGTGCAGATCTGGCAGACGATCCAGCTCGACATCAGCAACCAGTCCACCTATCTTGAGCAAAGCAGAGCTGTCCGCAGCGCGCTGGGCGCCGTTGCCGGCGGTTCGATTTCCTGGAACGCCGGGTCTGCGGTCTATACGCTGGTACGCACCTTTGACCTGGAAACCTCGGAATACGGAAGCGGCCGCACCCTTAGCCGCGCGCTGGAGGACGCCGTTGAAAGAGTGAAGCAGTATTACGACTCCAGCGTCCCGGAGCTGAACAAGAGACTGATCGTGGCGATCCCGGACTGCCTGGTTTCCGATGACGTGCGCGACGCGCTGAAGAGCGCGGTCAGACTTGCGGAAAAGAGCGGCGTGGAATTGCTTTTCTGCCAGTATTTGACCACAGACGATGTGACGTACGATGATTCCCTTTACAGAACCCAGCCCTCCGACAAAAAGGAGGCGATCCTGATCGTTCCCGGCATCACAGGCAGCGAGCTTGTCGCACTGGAGGATTATCGCGGCAACGGCATGTCTGCCCGCGTGAAAACCGGCGATCCGGTCTGGCTGCCCACCAAGCTGGACTATGTTCAGAACGCGCTGAACGATATGGCGCGCAGCGGCCTTGTCGGGATCGCGGCTGATTTGACTTTGGAGATCAGCTACATCGCGCAATGTCTCAGCATGCTGCAAATGAACGCCAAGGGAAAACCGCTGTACAAGGTGGGCGGGAAACAGGTCAGTCCTCAGGATGGCAGCGTCGGCACCATGGACTCCGCGACAGAGCTCTATTTTGCCTTGTATGACTATTTGTACAGGGACGGGTACAGCGACAAGGATCTGGTGTTCTACAGCTATGACTGGCGTAAATCCGTGGATGAGAGCGCGAGAGACCTGGAGACCTATATCAATCTTCGCGGCTACGATAAAGTGACCTTTGTCTGTCACAGCATGGGCGGCGTCGTGACCGCATGCTATCTGGCCAGAAGTGAGGAGAATATCCGAAAGACGGACAAGGTAATCACGGTGGGGACGCCCTATGGCGGCGCGCCGAAGGCGCTTCTGACGCTGCAGACGGGCAAATTTGTGAAGTACAACTGCCTGGACGGCACGCTTCGCGCCCTAGCCTATAACATCCCCTCTGTTTACGATCTGCTTCCTTACAACAATACGGTCGAGAACTTCGGAACGTATATCTCTCTGAACGGGAGCAATCTGACCCCGGATCGAATCCACAGCTGGATTCAGGATACTGCGATCTCCGGCCCGGAGGCCGATCCGAAGGACGGCGTAAACTCCTATCTCTACGAGCAGGCGCAGGCGGTGCAGAAGCTGCTTTATGCAAACGGGGAGCATATCATGAACAGCAGCGCGATCGACGCGTATCTGATCGTGGGCTATGATCTTTACACCTACAGCAAGCTGATCGAGGAGGACGGCAAGGTGGTTGCCGCCATGAAAAACAAAGCGGGCGACGAAACGGTGCCCCTGGTTAGCTCCGCCATGACGAACGGCGAGTATTTCAATCACCCCATCTACTTCGTTCGGGGTGTCAGCCATTCGGATCTGATCCAGGATCCCGATGTGATCAGGCAGATTCTGACGATCCTGGATGCGGGGCCGAGAGAAAACGTCCCCTCCGTATCCTCGGATAAGATCAGCACGAAGGACAATTTCCCCCGTGAACAATATATAAAGACAGACGAGGAGAATGACAAGGAGAACAACGATACGAGAGAAGAGATCAAGGGCTCCGTCCTTTCGGATATCGTTACCTTTGCCTACAACACCATTGTTGCGTATTGCCCCGTCACGCTGACTCTGTGGGATCCCCAGGGCAACATGGTCGGAAAAATCGGCTCTCAGGGCATTTACGCCTTGCCCGGCTATGAGCAATACTTTGACTTGCTGGACAACGGGGAAACCAAGCAGGTCATCGTGCCGGAGGGCTATCGCGTGACCATCGACGGCGTTGAGGACGGCACGATGGATCTGCGTATCTATTCCAACAACGCGCAAGGCGATCCGATCCGTTCGCTGTCCTTCAAGAACATTGCCGTTTCCTCCGACACGGTAATCACGCCGCAGATGCAGAATCCCGCTGAATTGAAGGGCGTGACGATCGAGATCACCAGTTCCGCAGGCAGTTACAGCCTCACCGAAAAGGACGGGGAGGAAACGGTATACATCAAGGCTGACTCTGTGATCAGCAAGCTGGGCGTGCAGAAGATGACGCTGCTATGCGTGTGGGGCGTGATGATTCTGAGCACGGCGCTGACCATGCTGATCGTCTCTCGGAAGACCCGCTCTCGCAAAACGCGCAGGGGAACGGAGGCCTATGAATACTATTGATTTCGTGACAGAAGGACGGGAGTCGCCATGACGCTGCTGAAAATGTGCTATATCCTGGAGATCGAGCGATGCGGCTCCATGAACAAGGCTGCCCAGAATCTCTTTATGTCGCAGTCAGCGCTGTCCAGCGCCATCGGTGAAGTGGAAAAGGAGCTGGGAATTCAGATCTTTCGGCGCAGCAATCGAGGCATGACGCTGACCGATGAGGGGAGGGAACTGGCAGCGCGCATCGCCCCCATCGTCGAGAGCAGCAGAGAGCTGCAGCGCTACTATGAGCGCCGCAAGGCGTCCGAGCCGGTGCAGCTTTCCATCGCGGCCCAGCGCTATCCCTTTTGTGCAGCCGCTTTTGTGGAACTGCTGCACAGCATCGGGCAGCAGCCCATGCAGTTGAGCTTGAAGGAAATGGACATGATCTCTGTCATCGGGGACGTGGCGTCTGGCAACAGTGGGCTCGGGGTGATTTTCGTCTCGGATCGAACCGATCAGAGCGTGTTTCGTGCTCTGCAGGAAAACAATCTGCAGTTTATCCCGCTGCTTACCCTGCGCCCCCATGTGTTTATGCGAAAGGGCCACCCTCTGTCCGGAATGGACTCATTGACCGTAGAGCAGCTCTTGGATTACCCTAACGTGGTTTTTACCCAGACGGACAGCAATCCCAATTTTGCCGAGGAAGCGGTCGCCATGAGCGGCGTGGACAACGACCGCATGGTCTATGTGAGTGATCGCGCCACGATCTATAACATCATGACGCACTCGGACTGCATTTCCACCGGCAGCGGGATCCTGCCGCCCGGCTTCAGCGATGCGGGGCTGCTTGCAGTTCCTCTGCGGGATTCCAGAAACATGACCCTGGGCACGATCCAGTCGCAGCACCGTCCTCTCGGCCTGATGGAACAGCGCTTTGTTGAGATCCTTCGACAGGTCGTGGAGGAGATAGAGGGCGCCCTTCCCGGGAAAGAAGCATAAAAAACGGGCGGATCCGATGGTTTACCATCAGATCCGCCCGTTTCGGTATGGTATGCGTATTTAATCAGAGTTCTGCCATGGCCTGCTCCAGGTCTGCGAGGATATCCTCCACATTCTCAAGACCAAGGCTCAGCCGGATTAGGCCCGGAGCAATGCCGGCCTCGGCCAACTCCGCTTCGTTGTAAGTGGAATGGGTCATGGAGGCCGGGTGCTCGATCAGGCTTTCGGCATCGCCCAGGGAGACCGCGACCGTGATCAGCTTCAGACTGTTGACCAGCTTCATGCCGGCGGCTTTTCCGCCGCGCACCTCAAAGCTGAGCATGCCGCCGAAACGGCGCATCTGCCTTGCGGCGACTTCGTGGCCGGTGTGGGAGTCCAGACCGGGGTAGTAGACCTTTTCCACCGCGGGATGCGCCGAGAGAAATTCGGCGACCCGTGCAGCGTTGTCACAGTGGCGCTCCATGCGCAGCTCCAGAGTCTTCAGACCGCGGAGCAGCAAAAACGCGGCAAAGGGATCCAGCACGGCGCCGGTCATATCCTTCAGACCGAAGAGCCGGACCTGCGCGATAAAGTCCGCTTTGCCCACCACGAAGCCCGCGATCACGTCGCCGTGGCCGTTGAGATACTTGGTTGCGGAATGGACGACCACGTCGGCTCCGAGGGAGAGGGGATTCTGCAGCGCGGGCGTGGCAAAGGTGTTGTCGCAGACGACCTTGATTTCCGGATTGTAGGCATGGGCGATCTCCGCAACTGCGGAGATGTCCGTGATCTTGAGGGTGGGATTCGCGGGCGTCTCCAGATAGACGGCAACGGTGTTGGATTTCAGATGAGCTTTTAGGCTGTCCAGATCGGAGGTGTCGATAAAGTCCACCTCGACGCCATAGCGGGTCAGACCGTGATTGAGCAGGGCAAAGGTGCAGCCATAAAGTGTTCCGTCGGCAATGATATGCTTGCCCGCAGATGCGATGGTCCACAGGCAGGAGGAAATGGCACCCATGCCGGAGGCGGTGGCGAGGCAGGCTTCGCCGCCCTCCAGGGCCGCGATCTTATTTTCCAGCACGGACGAGGTGGGATTTCCCAGCCTGGTGTAGATGTATCCGTTTTCGGCGCCGGCAAAACGCCGCCCGCCCTGCTCGCAGCTATCGAAAACGAAGGTGGAGCTCTGGAAAATGGGGGTAGTAAGCGCGCCGTACTGCTGATCTTTCACATTGCCGGCGTGGATGGCCTTGGTGCCGAAACCGCAGGGACCCTGTTTCATGGGAAATCCTCCTTCAATCATTTATGTGTTTTGCCCAAAAAACGCAGATTAACTATATTAAAAAAATACCACAATTCACAAAAAAGTGGTAACGGATAAATGCAATTGCCTGCTATCGGAAAAACCGATAACGGATTAATGCCACACTATTGAGCAAAGCGGATCTTTGCTGGCCACAGGCGAGCCAAATCCGAACCGTTCTTGAAAACCGAAACGGAGCTCTCACTTGAGAGCTCCGTTTCGGAAAGGAAGAAGGACTCTGCGGATGTGCAGTTTTCAAGGCTCTTACGGAAACCGCGGAAACGGAACGGAGCAGAGTTCTTCTGACGTGGTGCGGGTAACAGGACTTGAACCTGCACGGTTGCCCACTGGAACCTAAATCCAGCGTGTCTGCCAATTCCACCATACCCGCGTATGAAAAAAACCCATTGCATAACGCAACAGGTTTTTATGGAGCGGGCAACGAGGCTCGAACTCGCTACCTCCACCTTGGCAAGGTGGCGCTCTACCGGATGAGCTATGCCCGCATCAGCAAGGGATATATTACCACAAATATCTTGTTTGTCAAGCATTTTTTACAGAGGAACAGAAGCGCCGCGGCACTCGGAGGAGCAAAAAAAACTTGTGCATATCATTCCCAAGTGGTATTCTATCATAGAGTTCAAGGAAAGAGGGGATCCATGTGAAAATCGTGGTTCTTGGCGGTGGGATCAGTACGGAACGGCAGGTGTCTCTTGTGACGGCCACTTCCGTTTGCCGTGCGCTGCGCAGTCTCGGGCATCAGGCGGTTTTTGTCGATCTGTTTCTGGGGCTGGAGTCTTATTCCAAATCCATTGAGAAGATTTTTGACGAGCCGGACGGCCTCTGCGCCCAGGTTTCGATCGGAAAGACGGCGCCCGACCTGAACGCGGTGAGGGCTTCGCGGCGGGATCAGAGCGAAAGCCGCATCGGCGCCGGTGTTTTGGAAGCCTGCCGACTGTCGGACTGCGTTTTCCTGGGGCTCCACGGTCAGGATGGAGAGGACGGGAAGATCCAGGCGACCTTGGATCTGCTCGGCGTCCCCTACACGGGCTCCGGCCCGCTGGGGAGCGCCATGGCCATGGACAAGGCGGTGGCGAAGCGCATCATGGAAAGCTGCGGCGTTCTGACCCCACGATGGAGAGAGCTGCGCTATACCCGGGAGGAGATCCCGGTTCTGGCCCAAACGCTGCCGGTACCCTGTGCAGTGAAGGTCGTGGGGGGCGGCTCCTCCATCGGAGTGGCTCTTCCGGATAACCGGGAGGAACTGGCGCGCGCATTGGCGGAAGTCCTGCCCTACGGAGATCGGATCGTAGTGGAAGAGAAGATCCGCGGCAGAGAGCTGACGGTGCCGATTTTCGACGAGAGAGCGCTCTCTCCCATCGAGATCGTTCCGCCGGAGGGAAAGGACTTCGATTACGTCTCCAAGTATCAAAGCGGAAACGAGGCCGCACGGGAGCTTTGTCCCGCGCCGATTTCGGAGCGGGAGCGGGAGCTGGTTTCAGAGGCGGCGCTGCGGATCCATCAGGCCCTTGGCCTTTCGGTCTATTCGCGAACCGATTTTATTCTGGACGGGGAGGGGAGAGCCTGGTGTCTGGAGGTCAACACCCTTCCCGGCTTGACGCCCAGCAGTCTGATTCCCAAGGCCGCCGCGGTCGAAGGGATGAGCTATGCCCAGCTTTGCGACGCAATCGTTTCGCTTTCTATGAAGCTGCGGAGAAAGGCCTGAGCTTGTTTACAATTTTTTGATGTATTAGGGTGCTGTTGTGGTAAAATAAGCAAATAGAAATCCGATGAACAGGTGAGATTATGAGAGACAGACTGATTCGATTTATGGCCGGCAGAAACGGTACGGATCAATTGAACCGTTTTCTGGCTGTTGTCGATGTGATATTGCTGCTCTTGTCCTTGATATTGCCGCAGCGCGTCAGGGGGGCGTTTTATACCCTCTTTCTCGTTGTGCTGGTCATTACCTATTTTCGGATGCTCTCCAAAAACCTGTACCGGCGCCGGGCGGAAAACAACTGGTATCTGCAGAAGCGCGTTCGCGTTGCCGGTTCTCTGCGGGTCATGCGGGAATGCTGGCTGCAGCGGAAGGAGTATCGCTTTTTCGCCTGCCCCTCCTGTAGCAGCATGCTCCGGGTTCCCAAGGGCCGCGGGAAAATCAAGATCGTATGCCGTAAATGCGGCACCTCCTTCGTAAGAAAGACCTGAAATGTTTGGCTACTTAACGGCTGCCACGGAGCTCTTGACGCCGGAGGAGCTTGCCCGATACAAGGCCTGCTACTGCGGCCTGTGCCGCAGCCTGCAGGAACGGCATGGACTCCCAGCCCGTATGACGCTGAATTACGACATGACCTTTCTGGTTCTGCTGCTGCAGTCCCTGTATGAGCCGGAGGAGCACGGCGGGGAAAACCGCTGTCTGCCCCATCCGCTGCGGCCGCGCCCATGGCTGCAGAGCTCGTGTACTGACTACGCCGCGGATCTGAATGTGGCTCTGGCCTATTGGAAATGCCTGGATGACTGGGAGGACGACGGGAAAATCTTCGCTCTGGCTTCGTCCGGAACACTTCATTCCGCCTATGAACGGGTTAGCGCGGTGCTTCCAAGACAGTGCGCGGCGATCCACGACGCCTTGGATGCGCTGCATCGACTTGAGAAAGACAGACGCGAGGATCCGGACGCCGCCTCCGCCTGCTTCGGCGCCCTGATGGGGGAGCTCTTCGTCTGGCGGGAGGATCGCTGGGAGGGGACCTTGCGTCGGATGGGGGATTCCCTGGGGCGTTTATTATATGTGATGGACGCCTGCATGGATCTGGATCGGGATGCGGCCTTTTCCCGCTATAATCCATTTCGGCGTTTTTACGGCCTTGCGGATAACGAGGATCGATTTCGCGGTACGCTGAAAATGCTTCTGGGGGACTGCCTGCTCGCTTTTGACCGTCTTCCCCTGGTGCAGGATGCCGGACTGCTGAAAAATATCCTCTGTATCGGCATATGGGCGCAGTTTGATCGGAAATATATGGAGAAGAAGGATTGCGGCAATGGCTCAGGATCCGTATAAGGTTCTCGGCGTATCCCCGGATGCCTCTGACGAGGAGATCAAGAAGGCGTATCGGGATCTTACAAAAAAATACCATCCGGATCTGAACCCCGGTGATGAGGAAGCCGCCCAGAAGATGCACGCGGTGAACGCCGCCTATGACGCAATCAAGAACGGCACCGCGCAGCAAAGCTACGGCTCGTCCGCCGGCGCGCAGCAGGCATACGGGACATACGGCTGGAGCGGCTTCGGCGGCTTCAACGGCTGGAACCCCTATTCCTGGAATCAGGAGCAGTCCAGACCGAGCGAGCGGAGCGAGTGTACCGCCGCACGCAACTATATCCGGAATCGGATGTATAAGGAAGCGCTTACGGCGCTGTCCGGCGTTCCGTATGATGAGCGGGACGGGCGTTGGTACTATCTCAGCGGCGTTGCCAAGATGTACCAGGGAAACAAAATCTCCGCCCTGGAGGACGCCAGGCGTGCGGTGCAGATGGATCCGGACAGCATGGAGTATCAGCGTCTCCTGCAGCAGCTTCAGAGCGGGGAGGACTTTTATGATCGCTATTCCGGCGATTATCAATCCGGCCTGAATATGGACAGACTATGCTTCACGCTCTGCGCCTCGCAGCTCTGTTTGGGGCCCTTGTGCGGCTTTAACCTCTGCTGCTGCTGAAAAACGGCGGAACGAAGTTGGAATCGATGATTCCGGTTTCGTTCCGCCGTCTGTTACGCAAAGAGCTTTTGGATCGTATGTTCGGTGAAGGCGCTCAGACCGGCAAAGTCCATATGCGGATAATAGACCGCTTCCATTTCGTCATGGAGCTCCTTCGCCTCCTTGAGCAGCAGCAGCGCTTGTGAGAGCGCCGCGCTTTCCTGCTGCAGCGCATCCGGGCTGACCCGCAGCGCCGTTTTCTTCTCCGGGAGCAGCAGCAGCTCCGGCTCTGCAGGCTCCAGCGGACTGGGGCAATAGACGACGTCCCATCCCCATTCCGGCAAAACGGAAGCTGCGCGCCGCAGGATGGAAGGAGAGCAGGGGATGGATCGGTAATCCTCCCACGCATCCCGCAGGCGGAGGATCCCCTTGTAGCTTATCGCGCTGAGAAAACAGCGGCGCAGACTACCGCGCTTATCCCTTTGCCCGGTCTCGGACAGAAAGAAAGCGGCCTCGTCATCCGTGGGGAAGCTTTGGGGAATGAACATCGCGGCATGACGATCCAGCGCACGGTACGCCTCCCCGTATAGCGCACGGTAACGGGCTTGGAGCTGCTGCAGCTCGTTCTTCTCCTCCTGCGTGAAGGGGAGAACAAAAAAGCGTCCCAGGTTGAGATAATCGGAATCCGCGGCGAAGCATCTGGGCTCCAGAACATGGGGCGCTGTTCCGTCTGCCCAGGCTTCTCCGAGCGCGGGGATATATACCCCGTCCAGAGAATCCGGGTCCCCGGAGCAGAGAACGGCGTGGACGTCCAGTCCCCGTTCCTCCGCCGCCAGTCCGATCTTGCGGAGAAAGCCCGATTTCCCCGTGCCCGGGCCGCTTTTCAGGATGTGGAGAAAGGCTTGATTCGCCGGTGGAAAGCCGTCGTATAAGGAGAAAAAACCGGCGCGGGAGTTTGCGCCGAGAAAATAGGTATACCGCATAGTTCCTCCATATTGATCCACGAGGGATGGGATTGACAAGGGGCGCGGAGCCCCCTATAATTTTATCGAGGAGGATGCCCATGTATACCTGCGTTTTTTTCGATTTTGACGGAACTTTGTACGATACGGTTGAGGGGATCACCAAGTCGGTGCGCTATGCCCTGGCGAAACAGGGGATCGAAGCGCGGCTGGAGGATCTGCGCTGCTTTGCCGGACCGCCGCTGGAGGATATGTTCATGGAGAAGTTCGGCTTCGATCTTGCGCGCGCAAAGCAGGCGGTTCTGGACTTCCGGGAGAGGTATGTCCCCATCGGGCTGTATGAAAGCCGTGCATTTCCTGGGATGCGTGCGTTCTTGACTTCGCTGCGCGGCGCGGGGATCAAGCTCGCGGTGACGACTTCCAAGCCGGAGCGGCTTGCCCGGGAGCTTTTGCGCCGGGAGGGTCTGGAAGATTGCTTCGATTTGATTTGCGGCGCCGGCGACGGCGGAGAAGGCAACGCCAAGTGGCAGGTTCTGACGCGGGCGATGGACGCCCTCGGCGCGGAGCCGGACAGAGCGGTGCTGGTGGGCGACACGAAATACGACGTGGAGGGCGCCAAGCGCTGTGCGCTGCCTTGTATCGGCGTCCGGTACGGCTATGCCGCGCCGGGGGAGCTGGAGGCGGCGGGCGCGTGGCGCATGGCGGAGGATTTGGATTCGCTGCGAGAGATCCTGCTTTCATGAAAAAGAAGAGCTCGGGGAAATGTGTTCCCGAGCTCCTTTTTCGTTATGGAAGGGAGATCGTTTCGACCGCAAGGCCCTGCCGCTGCGCGTACAGAATCGTGCTCATGGTTCCGCCGGGTTTCCCGTCATAGCAGGCCAGTAAAAGAGAAGATCTGTCGACCATGTAGTGATTGCGCCGCTGCATGCAATCCGGGCTGTAATGGATCTGCAGAACCGTGACCCGATCACATCGGTCGATCAATTGGTTGTAGCGTTCCCGTTGGGCCTTGACCCAATGCTCCGACTGGCTCCCGCAGGGAATGGCCGCCTCCAGGGACACGTCGGGGCGGATCTCCCGCAGGGCGATCACCGCGTCGGCAAAGTACATGTCGCAGCCCTCTGCCATCCCGCAGATAAAGCGGCGCCAGCCTCGTTCGTACAGCTCGGTCACGCGCTGTACGATCTCGAGCTTCAGTTCAATGCACCGTGGATCTGTTTCCCGATATCCCCAGGGGAGCTTGGCCGGCCTGTGCCCGGTAAAGCAGCAGCAGATTTCTCGTTCAGGCAAAAAGCGCACCTTCTTTCCGTCTGTATTGTAGCTTGAAAAAAAGCTCTTGTCAAAGGAAAGCTGCTGTGCTATACTCACAGCGTCTTCAGGGCAGGGTGTAATCCCCGACCGGCGGTACAGTCCGCGAGCCTTCGGGCCGATCCGGTGCGATTCCGGTACCGACAGTATAGTCTGGATGGAAGAAGACGGGAAAAACCGATATTCCTGTCCTCTCACTATTCGTCTGCCCGAAGTCTGTCTGACTTCGGGGTTTTTCGTTGAAGGAGGAAAAAAGATGCAGAAGCAAAAGTTCTCTACCCGGTATCTGGCGATCGTCGCCATGTTTACGGCCATTTCCTTTATTATGGTGCTGATCAGCAAGGTGATCCCCAATGTGTTCGGTTTTCTCAGCTATGAGCCGAAGGACGCCGTGATCCTGATCGCGGGCTTTATCTTCGGGCCCATGACCTGCGTGATCATCGCGGTGCTCTGCTCCGTCATAGAGATGCTGAGCATCAGCAACACGGGCATCATCGGTTTCCTGATGAATGTGATCTCCACCTGTGCCTTTACCGTCCCCGCGGCTTACTTCTACAGAAAACATCACACCCAAAAGGGTGCGATCCTGAGTCTGATCATTGGCGTGCTCACCATGGCGGTTGTTATGGTGGCGTGGAACTATATCATTACCCCGCTTTATATGGCGAATCCTCCGCAGACGGTGCAGGAGGTTCGCCAGCAGGTGGCAGACATGCTCACCACGGTGTTTTTGCCCTTTAACCTGGTCAAGGGCGGTCTCAACGCGGGCTTGACGCTGTTGCTCTACAAGCCCATTGTAGAGGGCCTTCGCAAGGCGAAGCTGGTCGAGCCGCCGAAGAACGGACACAAGAGCAAATTCAGCGTCGGCTTTTTCCTGTTCACCCTTGCCGTCCTGGCGACCTTTGTCCTGCTGCTGCTCGTAATGATCGGCGTTTTGTAAAATCAACTGCCCCGTTTTTACGGGGCAGTTGATTTTTCGGTAAGAAATGCTAAAATGTCTACATGCATGGGAAAGGAGTGATGGATCGTGATCATCACCATCGGCAGGGAGCATGGCAGCAACGGGCACGTGATTGCGGCCGAGTTGGCAAAGAAGCTGGGTTATCGCTGCCTGGACAAGGAGATCGTGGATCGCGCGGCGGAGGATTCCAGCTTCAATAAGGCCATCCTGGCCTCCTACGATGAAAAGCGGATTTCTCCGTATATTTCCGCCTCCCCGCATTATGTGGGCCTGAACGAGGGATATCGCCTCAGCACGCAGATCGCTGCCGCGCAATTTGACGCGATCCGCGCTCTTTCTGAGGAAGGAGACTGCATTTTCGTGGGGCGCTGCGCCGACTATGTGCTTCGCCACAGGGAGGATCTTCTTCGCGTCTTTATCATGGCGCCGCTGGAGGATCGGATCCGGAATCTGATGGAGCGGCGCGAGCTTTCGGAGGAGCAGGCCAGACGCCTTGTGAAGCAGGTCGACAAGGATCGAGCCAGCTATTACAAATACTATACCGATCAGATCTGGGGTGAGATCGATAACTACGATCTTTGCATCAACAGCGCCAGGACAGGCGTGGACGGCGCCGTTCAGGCGATTTTCGGTTTGCTGCATAGTCTGAAAAAGCGGGATCAAACCTGAGAGATCTGTGCTAAATTGTTCGGGCGGCCGTTCTCCTTCCATTCTGGAAAGAGAACGGCCGCCCTGCTTTAGTTGAAACGATCGGTATTGGTTTTAAACAAACGTTCGACATGCTCTCGGAGCGGGACATTTGCCAGGGAAGAAAGCTCGGGGTCCTTTTCCAGCAGTCGGAGAGCCGCCTGCTGCGCGCGCTGCAGGATCTGGGCGTCGGCGCCCAGGTCGGCCACGTGCATTTCGGGAAGCCCGCTCTGCCGGGAGCCGAAGAAATCGCCCGGGCCACGCAGCCGCAGATCCTCCTCCGCGATGCGAAAGCCGTCATTTGTCTTGCACAGGATATCCAGTCTGGCACGCACCTCGTCTCCCGACGCGTCTGAGACCAGAATACACCAGCTTTTGTGTGTCCCTCGTCCGACGCGGCCCCGGAGCTGGTGAAGCTGACTCAGACCGAAGCGTTCGGCGTTTTCCACCACCATCAGCGCTGCGTTCGGAACGTCGACCCCCACCTCGATGACCGTGGTGGAAACCAGGATATCCGTTTCACCCGAAACAAACGAGGCCATAATCGCGTCCTTTTCTTTCGGCTTCAATCTGCCGTGGATGCAGGCAACGCGCAGCTCCGGGAAGGTCTGCTGAAGCTCCTTTGCGTGTTCTTCCGCGGATTTCAGCTCCTGACTGAGCTCCTCGTTCTCCTCCACCATGGGACAGACGACAAAGATTTGACGTCCCTCTCCTGCGAGTTTTCGAATAAAGCCGTTGAGGCGCGAGCGATAGCTCTCATCCACGGCAAAGGTGTCAACCTTCTGACGGCCGGGCGGCAGTTCATCGATGATAGAGACGTCCAGATCGCCGTACAGGATCAGGGCGAGCGTGCGGGGGATCGGCGTCGCGGACATGACCAGGACGTGGGGTCTCGCGCCTTTTTCGATCAGGGCGGAGCGCTGCTCCACGCCAAAGCGGTGCTGCTCGTCCGTAATGACAAGTCCCAGATTCGCATATTCCACATCCTCGCTGAACAAGGCGTGGGTTCCGATCACAAGATCCAGCTTTCCTTCCCTCAGCGCGGTCTTGATCTCTCTTTTCTCCTTGGCCCCAGAGGAGCCGGTCAGCTTCCCGATCCGGACGCCGAAGGGAGAGAGTAAGGCCGTAAGCGTCGCAAGATGCTGCTGCGCCAGAATTTCCGTTGGGGCCATGAACGCGCTGCAGCGTCCGTTTTTCCACGCGGCCCAGATAAGGGCGGCCGCCACAAGCGTTTTGCCGCTGCCCACATCGCCCTGAACCAGCCGGTTCATGACCGTACCGGACGTGAGATCCGCTTCGGCTTCCCGCACCGCGCGCAGCTGCGCGCCCGTGGGGGTAAAGGGGAGCGCGCGCCAGAACACATCGTAGTCTGTGGGCGCAAACTGGATACCGGAGGCGCGGATGCGTTTCTCCCGCAGCTTGCCCAAGGCGCAGGCCAGAACGAACAGTTCTTCAAATATCATCCGCCGTCTGGCGATTTCCAGGGCCTTGGCATCGGCGGGAAAATGGATGTTTTCAAATGCGAAGCGGGCGGAGCAAAGCTCCTCCTGCCTGCGTATGTCTTCCGGCAACAGCTCCGGCAGCGTCTCGCCGCAGAGCGCCAGGCCCTGCCGGACGCTGTCCAGCAGATTGCGCTGAGTCAGGCCGGATGCGATGCGGTAGACGGGGAGGATGCGCCCGGTCAGGTATCCCACGTCGCTTTCTTTTTCACAGACCGGGTTGACCATGCTTCTGCGCACGCCGAGTCCTTCGATCTTTCCGTAGAAGATATAGCTCTCGCCCTTGCTGATCTGATCCTTCCGATAGGCTTGGTTGAAATAGGTGATCTCCGCCATACCGCTCTCATCCACGATCCGGAATTTGACGAGATCCAGGCCCCTGCGGATACGGGCGAGTCTGGGCGTATCGGCGACCATGCCGCGGACACAGACGGTCTCGCCGTCCTGGGTAAGCGCAAGGGACTTGACCACGCTTCTGTCTTCATAGCGGCGGGGGAAATAGCGCAAAAGGTCATAGAGAGAAAAGACACCCAGCTTGTGAAAAGCCAGTGCCTTTTTCTCTCCGATCCCTTTCAGATAGCGAATGTCCGTTTGCAGGTCCGTCATATTACTCTACGAAGGATATTGTGTATACAGAATCCTGGGAACTAAGACTGAACTCCTCCAGAAGTCCCTTCGTACACACGACTCTGTTGTCACTGGTGATCAGGATCATTTCAAAGCCCTGATATTGACGCCAGTAGTTGATAGCCCTTGTCTCGCCAAGGACGAACATTGCGGTGGAAAGACAGTCCGCGAGGGTTCCGTCTTCACAGATAATGGTCACCGACTGCAGTGCGCTTCCGCTGGGACGACCTGTCGCCGGATTGAGGATATGGTGGTACATCACCTTGTTCAGAGTGAAATTGCGCTCATAGGGGCCGCTCGTCACCACGGCGGTTTCGCCCACCGTAATCACGCCCATGTACTGAGCCGGGTTTTGCGGATCACGGATGCCCACTTTCCACTGGCTGCCGTCCGGCTTCAGCCCCAGGGTCTGCACATTCCCGCCCAGCGAAATGATTGCACTGGTGACTCCGGCCTGACGCATGGAATCGATGGCGTTTTCCCCGGCACAGCCTTTGGCGACCGCGCCAAAGCTCAACTCTCCATAGTAGGGGAGGGCCACCTCATAGGTGCCGTCAGAGGGGAAGGAGCGCATTTCGATCTCGTCGAAGCACAGACGCTTGAGCTGCTGGGCGATCTCCGCTTCGGTGGGTTTATAATACTTCTGATCCTCAAAACCCCAGAGCTTCACCAGCGGATATATCGTCAGATCCAGGGCGTGATCCGCCTGGTCGTAGACCGTTTTCGCGGTGCTGAGCATCTTGTAGATCTGGGCCGACACGGCGACGCGTCCGCCCTCGGCGTGGTTGATGGCGTAGACGGTGCTGGTGGAGATCTGCGGATCGAGCATAGCTTCCATGGCAAGGATCACTCCCTCGGCCGCGTCCAGTCCGGCCTCTGCATTGGGGCCGTAGGCGGTCAGGTTCATAGCGGTGTCCATGGCAAAGACCTCCCGCTTGACCTGTCGGGTCTCCTTTCCGAACAGACGCAGGCCGGAGCCCCCTCCGCAGGCCGCGAGAGACAGCAGAAGGCCGAGTAAAAGAAGCAGAGACAATAGACGAACGGGTCGATTAAAGCAGATCTTTGTGTGTTTCATAGAATTCTCTGTAGTCCTTCAACATGTATTTCAGCAAATTAGGCGTATCGAGCTGGTAGGGACAGCGATTGGCGCAGCTTCGGCATCCCAGACAGTCCTCGATTTTATTCATCTTCGCCTGCCATTCAGGGGTCATATACTGCTGCCAGGGGCTGCGGCGCAGCAGCCTGTTCATTCGCGCGCAGTTGCGGATCTCGATCCCTACGGGACAAGGCATACAGTAGCCGCAGCTTCTGCAGAAGCTGCCGGAGAGCTCTTGGCGTTCTTTCCGAATAAAGGCTTCCAGCTCCTCATCCATGTCCGGATCCTCTTCGGAAACAGCGACCCACTGGTCAAGCTCCTCCAGCGTCTGGATGCCCCAAATGGGAACCACATTCTCATATTGCTTCATAAAGGCATGGCAGGCGCGCACATTGGTCAGCATGCCGCCGGCCAGCCCCTTCATGGCGATATAGCCCATGCCGGCGTCCTTGCATTTTTTGGCCAGGGCCAGATCCCGCTCCGATGAGATATAACTGAACGGAAACTGCAGCGTTTCCAGAAAGCCGCAGGCGATGCAGTCCTCCGCCACGTTCACGCGGTGCGTGGTGACGCCGATGTGTCGGATCCATCCACGCCGTTTTGCCTCCAAGGCGCCGGCATAAGCGCCCTGGGGATCCTCGGGATCCGGAACCTCCGGTACCTGGTGGAATTGAAACAGATCGATGTAATCCGTTTTCATGCTGCGAAGGCTGTTTTCAATATGGCGCAAAACCCCGTCCCGATCCCGCGCCTGGCTTTTCGTGGACAGAACGATGTCCTTTCGGACGTCCGCCAGAGCCAGTCCGATTTTCTCCTCGCTGTCGGTGTAGGCGTTGGCGGTGTCGAAGTACCGGATCCCCGCGTCATAGGCGGCCCGCAGGAGTCGAACCGCATAGGCCTTGTCACAGCGCTGCAGGGGAAGACAACCCATCGATGTTTTCGTAACCATCAGACCGGTGCTTCCCAACGCGATTTTCTTCATGGAATTTCCCCCCAGAAAAATGAAATCAAGGCTTTACAAGCGCAAAATGATCTGCTATAATACCTCCTGCTCGAAATCTTTAGGCCATTATACCAAAAGATTGTGACCTTGTAAAGTTTGAGTGAAAAGAATATGCGGCTGTAGCTCAGCTGGATAGAGTGCCAGACTCCGACTCTGGAGGTCGTGGGTTCGAATCCCGTCAGCCGTACCAAGAAAAATCCTCGTTTAAAGACGAGGATTTTTCAGTTATATTCGATCTTCGGTCGAGTGATATTGCTCCGCTGTCTGCCGGGACAGCAGCGTTTTTGTTGTAAAGCGCAGGGCGGTTATGGTATGATCGTCTCACAAAACCGAAATAATCTGGAGGGAAGTATGGAACTGGTCAGAATCCACGTGACGGACGCGGACAAGATTGCCCCTCTGGTGGCTGCGTTCAGAGCTCAGCTGAAGTCCTATAAAGGTATTCGATCACAGCCCGATTCTGATGCGGGAAAAGAAGAGATCCTTGCGTTTCTGGAGGCTGGTTTTCCGGTATACGCTGTTGAAGAAAGCGGCGTTTTTGTGGGCTATATCGTATGCAGGATCGACGAGCCCTGCTTATGGGTCGAGCATCTCTACGTGCGGGAAGACTATCGAAGAAAAGGCGCTGCCACGATGCTTTTCGAAAAAGCCGAGGAGATAGCTGCGTCAATGGGAGAAGAAACGGTCTATAACTTTGTTCATCCAAACAATCAAAATATGATCCGGTTTCTCCGCTCGAAGGGCTATACCGTTTTGAATATGATTGAGATCAGGAAACCATACGCGGGGGAAAGATTGACAACGACGATTCACGTCGAAAAGGAAGCTTTCGATTATTAGTCCTTGGTTTATTGCGGCTTCCATCGCTGCCTTTTTCACGGACTATCTATGGTTTTGTGCTTTTTCGCGCCTGTTCCCGTCCCGGGAACAGGCGTTCAGTCTGTATGTGAAGGAGCGGGCAGTCAAAGCATCTTCCCTTGTAAATCTTTGTAAGCTGTGGTACAATCCCCGTGGACTTGCCAATTATTTGAACATACGAGGGGGAAGGATTCATGTCCTGTACGACGATCCTTGTCGGCAGAAAAGCCAGCAACGACGGATCAACTATGATCGCCCGGACGGACGACGGGCATTTTGACGTAAAAAAGCTCGTGGTCGTGGAGCCGAAAAAGCAGAAACGGGTCTACAAAAGCGTGCTGTCCCATGTGGTGATCCCGCTTCCGGAAAAGCCCCTGCGCTATACCGCCTGCCCCAGCGTGGATCCCAAGGACGGGATCTGGGCGGCCACCGGCATCAACGAGGCAAACGTGGGCATGACCGCCACCGAGACCATCACCTCCAATCCCAGGGTGCTTGCGGCGGATCCCCTCGTGGAGCTGAAAAAAGCCGAAAAGCGCGGGGAGAAAGAGATCCCCGGCGGCATCGGCGAGGAGGACATCGTGGTGCTGGTGCTGCCCTACATCCGTTCGGCCCGGGAGGGCGTCCTGCGCCTGGCGGAGCTGCTGGAGCGCTACGGTACCTACGAGTCCAACGGCATCGCCTTCAACGATGAGAAAGAAGTCTGGTGGCTGGAGACCATCGGCGGCCACCATTGGATGGCCCGCCGGGTGCCGGACGAGGTGGTGGTGGTGAACCCCAACCAGTTTGGCATGGACGCCTTCGACCTGGACGACGCCTTCGGCGCACAGGAGGCTCATCTCTGCTCCCGGGATCTGCGGGAGTTCATCGCGGAAAATCATCTGGACCTGAACCAGAACGGGGTCTTCAACCCCCGGGACGTTTTCGGCTCCCGCCGGGACATGGATCACATCTACAACACGCCCCGGGCCTGGTTCATGGGCCGCTATCTCACGCCCCGCTCCCACCGCTGGGACGGCCCCGACGCGGAGTTTACGCCGGAGAGCGACAACATCCCCTGGAGCTTTGTGCCGGATCGCAAGGTGGCGGTGGAGGACGTGAAATACATGCTCTCCTCCCACTACCAGGGCACGCCCTTCAACCCATACACCAACCAGGACACCGGCAAGCGGGGCATGTACCGCTCCATCGGCATCAACCGCACCGGCGTCACCTCCATCTGCCAGATTCGCCCCGATTTGCCGGAGCCCGTCAAGGGCCTGGAATGGATCTGCTTCGGCTCCACCACCTTTGACGCGCTGCTGCCCGTGTATCCGAACACGTTCAAAATGCCGAAGTATCTCAGCGAGGTGAGCCTGGACGTCTCCACGGAGAATTTTTACTGGGCCAGCCGCCTCATCGGCGCCCTGGCCGACGCGGGCTACAACAACTGCGCCCAGCAGATCGAGCGCTATCAGGAGGCGGTGGTCACCAAGGGCCGCCAGATCGTCCGGGACTACGACCGGAGGATCGCCGCCGGCGGGAAGCCGGAGCTCCTGGCCGAGGCCAACGAGGCGCTCTGCAAGATGGCGAAGGAGCAGAGCACCCAGACCCTGAACAAGGTTCTGCAGGAAGTCAGCGCCCGCATGAAAAACGGCTATAATCGGGCCGACAACTGAAGCAAGAGCAGCAAGGAGACAGAAAGTATGTTAGAAATCCGGAACCTGAGCTTTGCCGTCAGTGAGGACGACAGACAGAAAGAAATCATCCACGACCTTAATCTCACCATTGAGGACGGTAAATTCACAGTCATCACCGGCCCCAACGGCAGCGGGAAATCCACCCTCGCCCGTCTCATCATGGGCATTGAGAAGCCCATCTCCGGCAGCATCCTGCTGGACGGCGAGGACGTCACCGCCCTGGACATCACCCAGCGTGCCAGAAAGGGCATCAGCTTTGCCTTCCAGCAGCCGGTGCGCTTCAAGGGCATTCAGGTCAAGGATCTGCTGCGCCTGGCGGCTGGGAAGCGGATCTCCGTGTCCGAGGCCTGCGCCTATCTCTCCGAGGTGGGCCTCTGCGCACGGGACTATATCGACCGGGAGATCAATTCCTCCCTCTCCGGCGGAGAGCTGAAGCGCATCGAGATCGCGACCCTGCTGGCCCGCAAGACCCGGCTCTCCGTCTTCGACGAGCCGGAGGCGGGGATCGACCTCTGGAGCTTTCAGAATCTGATCCGTATTTTCGAGAAGATGCGCTCCGAGATCCGGGACAGCTCCATCGTCATCATCTCCCACCAGGAGCGGATCCTGCAGATCGCGGACGAGATCCTGGTGCTTGCCGACGGACGCATCACCCAGCGGGGCACACCCGCGGAGATCATGCCCAAGCTGATCGGGCAGACCGCGCCGATCAGCGCCTGCCAGAAGCTGCAGTGAGGAGGGGAGAGACATGGTACAGCTTGACGCCATCCAGAAGCGCCTGATCGAGGAGATCGCCGACCTGCACAGCGTGCCCGCCGGCGCCTACAATTTCAGGGCCAACAGTAAACTGGCCGGCCGCAACAGCACCGCCAATATCGAGATCGTCTCCAAGCCCGACGGCAGCGGCATCGACATCCACGTGAAGCCGGGCACCAGGAACGAGAGCGTGCACATTCCGGTGGTTCTGTCCGAGAGCGGGATCAAGGAGACGGTGTACAACGATTTCTATATCGGCGAGGGGGCCGACGTGGTCATCGTGGCCGGCTGCGGCATAGACAACTGCGGCAGCCAGGATTCCGAGCACGATGGCGTGCATCGCTTCTACGTGGGCAAAAACGCGAAGATCAAGTATGTGGAAAAGCACTACGGCTCCGGCGACGGGCGGGGCCAGCGCATCCTGAATCCGGTGACGGAGCTTTACCAGGAGGAGGGCAGCGTCGTGGAGATGGAGATGGAGCAGATCAAGGGCGTGGACTCCACCGAGCGCACGACCCTGGCCGAGCTCAAGGGGGACGCCCGCCTGGTGGTGAAGGAGCGGCTCATGACCCACGGCGGCCAGAACGCCGTCAGCAGCTATCAGGTGAATCTGAACGGCGCGAACGCCACGGCGGACGTGGTTTCCCGCTCTGTGGCCCGGGACGAGTCCAGCCAGACCTTCAACGCCCGCATTACCGGCAACGCCCCCTGCAGCGGCCACACGGAGTGCGATTCGATCATCATGGATCACGGCCGCATCCTGGCCATTCCCTCCCTGGAGGCCAACGATGTGGACGCCATGCTGGTCCACGAGGCCGCCATCGGCAAGATCGCCGGGGATCAGCTCATCAAGCTCATGACCCTGGGCCTCACCGAGCAGGAGGCGGAGGAGCAGATCATCAACGGCTTTTTGCGCTGACCTTTTCAGAAAGCATCGCGGCGGTTCCGATACAGGAGCCGCCGCTTGCTTTGCGAAAGGTGCTTTTTTCCTCGTGTTCGAGGGATTTGGGAGAAAAAACCAGTCAAGACGGTGTAGTAAGCACGAAAAAAGGGCTTGTGATCCGGCGGGAAACATGGTATCATGATAAACGAATAGGTATGTCCCTTCAGGAGGTCTATCATGCGTTCAAAACGTTTTCTCAGTTTGCTTCTGTGCCTGGTGCTTGCGGCATCTCTGTTTCCGCTGGGCTCTGCCATTGCACGCGCAGAAGACGACCTCAAAATCTGCATCGATGGCTGGACGGACAGCGCCGGTAACGAGGGCGCGGTCACAGACGTCGTCGTCAACGGCATCTCTCTTCCGCAGAACGGCGGCAGCATTACGCTTACCCCCGGCTCATTCTGCTCGGTTCAGATCACGCTGGCGGAGGATTATGCGCTGACCGCGGTCGACGGGGCGATGCTTCGCTGGGGCTCGCGTGCGTCCGGTTCAACCGATATCGGATCCAGCAGTTCCCCCGATTCGATCCAGGCTCCCTCTGCGGAATGGGCGGAGAGAAACCCGGAGGATCTCACGCTGTATCTGCTTTTTGCCACGGAGAAGAAAAATCCGGATACCCCGCCCGCGGACGATGCGATCCGGCAGCTTTCCATCACCGTTAAGCCGCTTCTGTGCGGCTCCGAAGTGGAATTTGACGAGGAAAACTTTACGTACTCCTTTTCTCCTGAGATGAGCTTTCAGCCTGAGGAGCTGAAGGACAAGACCCGTTTCGTCTGGCTGAAGGAGGATCAGGACGGGCTTTTGAAGGCCAAGCCCCTTGAGGAGGGCTTTAAAGTCGTTGGGGAAGAGAGCTATCTGTTGGGTCTGCAGATCGCGCCGAACGGTTATCCTGCGGACTTGAGCTCCGGCTCCTGGATTCCGGTTGATAAGCTGGACATTGAGCATTCCGGCAGCGACGCGCTGGGCCGCGCCTTTGATCCTGATGCGTTGACCATCAGCCTGGATGGCGCGAGCTTGAAGGCACATCAGTTGATTGGCTCGGGCGATACCGCGTTTTTGCTCTGCGTGCTGGAAATCGAGGCGGAGCATGATCCCGCAGATCCGGTGAAGGAAAACGTGGTTGCGCCGCTCTGTACGCAGGACGGCAGTCATGACGAGGTCGTTTACTGCAAGGGCTGTGAGAAAGAACTGAGCAGGGAAACCGTTACCGACCCGCAGATCGGGCATGACTGGGGCGACTGGATCGTCACCAAGGAACCCACGATCGATGAACCTGGCGAACGTACCAGAACCTGCCGGCACAATATCAAGCATAAGGAAACCGAAGAGATCCCGATGCTGGAAAGCTGCACGGTCACCTTCGAAACCAACGGCGGATCCGCCATTGATCCGGTTCGCGTGGAGAAGGGCAAAAGTATTGAGGAGCCGGAGGAACCCACCAAGGATAAGGCGACCTTTGACTGCTGGTGTTCCGACGAGGATCTGACGACCGAATATGATTTTTCCACGCCGGTCACCCAGGACATCACCCTCTATGCGAAGTGGATCGATAAGAATCCCATCAAGTACACGGTCGTTTCCGGCGGCGGGAGTATTTGGGGCAAGGGCGGCGTCCGGGAGGTTCAGATCGTCGTCAAACGGAATGTGGATGATAAAAACTGCTTCAGCCATTTTCAAAGCGTTTCGATCGACGGCGCGGAGCTGGTAAAGGATACCGATTATACCGCATCTGCCGGCAGCACCATTATCAACCTGAAGCCGGTTGCCCTGAATAAGCTGAATTCCGGCAACCACACCGTTATCATTCAGTTTGACGACGGAAAAGCTGTGACCGGTCTGATCATCAAGGTCGGCACTGGCGGCGGCGGCGGTCGCGGCGGCGCGAACTCGCCCGATACAGGAGACGAGAACATGACGGTTTGGACGATCGTTTTGGCCGCTTCTGCTCTGGGCGTCGCCGGCGGGATCATCTATATCGTGCAGAAAAGCAAAAAAAAGAAATAAACTTGATATGAAATAAAGATCCGGGAGATTATTCTCCCGGATCTTTTAATTTGGATGCATGTTATTCGACCAACTCCAGCACCTTTTGATAGCCTTCCTCCGAAAGCTTCAGCCCGGATGCAAGGAGGCGTTCGCCCTTGACGCGGGCGTTGGCCTTAAAGGTCTCGTCCTTCAGCGAGCCCAGATTGATCAGGACGTTGAGCCAGGCGCCGCGGAGGGCGGAGGACAGGCTGAGGAAGGCGACGCCAAGGTCGCTTGCGGAGCTTTGGTTGAAGCCGTGATCCAGGAGATCCCATGCAAGCGACGCGGCGTCCGCGGCCAGCTCCATGCAGTCGAGAGGCGTCAGCGTACAGGCCTTAAGTCCGGCCTGAATGGCGGCAGAGCGGGCAAGCTTCTGCTCCTCCGTGTCCTTGGGAAGGGCGAAAGCTGCGCTGACCTGGTTAAAGGCCGCGGTATCTTCGTCCATGACGGCAAGCAGACGATTTTTGAGCTCGTTGCCCCGCCGCTCCACCTGCGCGGCAAATTCCGCATATTCCGCGTACTTCTTCCGCCCCTGGGTCAGACAGGCGACCATGGCGGTCAGCCCCGCGCCCATGGCGCCGTAGAGCGCCGCGGCGGAGCCGCCCCCGGGAGCCGGCGCGTCGGAGGCCAGGGTGTTGACAAAATCGGTCACAGACAAATCGGCAAGCTTCATCTGCTGCACCTCAGCTTTCCATGTCGATCAGGTGGTATTCCATGATCTGATTTTTACAGTCGAAATTTTCGATCTTGAGGTAGTATTCGGCGCAGTCGATCAGCGCCTTGGCGGGGGTCAGCCCTACGATTTCGCTGCCGATGATGCGCACGCCGTAGCGATCCGCCAGGGCCCGGATCATCTCGTAGGCATAGAAGAGAGGCGTGTCCTCAAAGTTCACCATGTTCATGGAGACCTGGGCGATGTTCCGCTCCTCCAGCATGATGCCGATGGCCTTGCAGGAGCGAAAGCCGCCGGAGGAGCCGCGGATGGCCTTGGCGATCTTTTTGGCGATCTCCACGTCGGCGGTGTCCAGGTTCACGTTGAAGGCGATCAGCGGCATCCGCGCGCCGATGGCGGTGATGCCGGCAGTGGGGTGGATCCTGCGCTCGCCGTAATCCGGGGCCCAGTCCGGCTGCAGCAGCTTCTCGGGCATACCCTCGAACTGCCCCTTCCGGCAGGAGGCAAGGTTCCGGCGCTCCGGACGGGTGGCGGAGTCCTCGTACAGGAAGGAGGGGAGCCCAAGCTCGTCCCAGCAGCGCTGAGCCACGCGCTTGGACATTTCCACGCACTCGGCCACGGTCACGTCCATCTGCGGGACGAAGGGGATCACGTCCACCGCGCCCATGCGGGGGTGCTGTCCCTCGTGCTTCGTCATGTCGATGGTCTCCACGGCCTTTTTCGCAAGCTGAAACGCCACTTCTTCAATAGCGGCGGGAGAGCCGATGAGGGTAAATACGCAGCGGTTGTGGTTGCCGTCGGTCTGCACGTCGAAGAGCGTGCAGCCGGGCACGGCGTTGGCCGTATCCACCAGACCCTGAAAAACCGCCTCGTCCTTCTCCTTGCTGACGGAAAAATTGGGGATGCATTCCACGAGCTTTGCCATATCGCGTACCTCCAAAAAGAATTTTCCTGCATGAGTGTATCACAGCAGGCGAAAAGTGTCCAGTAGATTTCAGCTTTTCTGCGGAAAGAGGCTTCTTTCTCTTGCGCTCCAGGCTGGAAAATGTTATAAATAATATTTGGGGTCAAGCCCCGTATCACCGTCTACGATTCCGTACCTGCGGACGACTGAATATGCTTTTGGAAGGGAAGGAGAACACCACCATGAACCTTGCAGATGAAGCCATGACCATTAAACTGGACTATGAGCTGCCGGAATATCCCAAGATGGATCCCAGCTACCGCCGTGCTCCCCGCCGGGAGTCCAAGCTCAGTGAGGCGGACAAGGCGCTTGCCATCAAGAACGCCCTGCGCTACATCCACCCGGATCACCACGCCCAGATGGCGAAGGAATTTGCCCAGGAGCTGGAGGAGAAGGGCCGCATCTACGGCTACCGCTTCCGTCCCGAGGGCAAGCTCTCCGGCAAGCCCATCGACCAGTACAAGGGCAAGTGCGTGGAGGGCAGAGCCATCCAGGTCATGATCGACAACAACCTGGACTTTGACGTGGCCCTGTATCCCTATGAGCTGGTGACCTACGGTGAGACCGGCCAGGTCTGCCAGAACTGGATGCAGTACCGCCTCATCAAGAAATACCTGGAGGAGCTGACCGACGAGCAGACTCTGGTGGTCATGTCCGGCCATCCCCTGGGCCTGTTTCACTCCCACAAGCTGGCTCCCCGGGTCATCATCTCCAACGGCCTGATGGTGGGCACCTTCGACGATCAGGAGCACTTTAACCGGGCCGCCGCTCTGGGCGTTGCCAACTACGGCCAGATGACCGCCGGCGGCTGGATGTACATCGGGCCCCAGGGCATCGTCCACGGCACCTTCAACACCCTGCTGAACGCCGGCCGTCTCAAGCTGGGCATCCCCCAGGACGGCAATCTGGCGGGCAAGCTCTTCGTCTCCTCCGGCCTGGGCGGCATGAGCGGCGCCCAGGGCAAGGCCGCCGTCATCGTGGGCGTGGCCTCCATCATCGCCGAGGTGGACGAGAGCCGCATCCAGACCCGCTACGAGCAGGGCTGGGTCACCCACCGCACCAAGGATCTGGACGAGGCGGTGAAGATCGCCCTGGAATACCAGAAGGAGGGCAAGGGCTGCGCCGTCGCCTACCACGGCAACGTGGTGGACCTGCTGGAGTACCTGCTGGAGAAGGATATCCACGTGGATCTGATGAGCGACCAGACCTCCTGCCACGTGCCCTACGACGGCGGTTACTGCCCCCAGGGCCTGACCTTCGAGCAGCGCACCGAGATGCTGGACAAGGATCCCGAGGACTTCCGCAAGCTGGTGGACAAGTCTCTGCAGCATCACATCGAGCTGATCGAAAAGTTCCATGAGCGCGGCACCTACTTCTTCGACTACGGCAACAGCTTCCTGAAGGCCGTGTACGACACCGGCGTCAAGTCCATCTGTAAGAACGGCGAGAACGACCTGGACGGCTTCGTCTTCCCCTCCTACGTGGAAGATATCCTGGGCCCCTGCCTCTTTGACTACGGCTACGGTCCCTTCCGCTGGTGCTGCCTGAGCCGGGATCCCAAGGATCTGGAGAAGACCGACAAGGCCGCCGCGGAGTATATCCTGGAGCACAACCGCCGTTACCAGGACTACGACAACTACGTCTGGGTCCGGGACGCCATGGAGAACAAGCTGGTTGTCGGCACCCAGTGCCGCATCCTGTATCAGGACGCCATGGGCCGCATGAACATCGCCCTGAAGTTCAACGAGATGGTTCGCAACGGCGAGATCGGCCCCGTGATCCTGGGCCGCGATCACCATGACACCGGCGGCACCGACGCCCCCTTCCGGGAGACCTCCAACATCAAGGACGGCTCCAACATCATGGCCGAGATGGCCACCCAGTGCTACGCCGGCAACGCGGCCCGCGGCATGAGCTACATCGCCCTGCACAACGGCGGCGGCACCGGCATCGGCCGCGCCATCAACGGCGGCTTCGGCATGGTGCTGGACGGCTCCGAGCGGGTGGACAACATCCTGAAGATGGCTATGCCCTGGGACACCATGGTGGGCGTAGCCCGCCGCAGCTGGGCCCGCAACGAGCACGCCATGACCACCGCCGCGGAGTACAACAAGATGTACGCCGGGAAGGATCACATCACCATGCCCTACGTGGCCGACGACGAGCTTGTCGCCGAGGCCTTGAAGAGCGTGCAGAAGTAAACAACAAGGGCGGCCCGGTCGGTCGCCCTTCTTGATAAAGGTAATCGAATGGAAAGAATACTGATTGAAAATATCGGCATGCTCGCCACGCCGGTGGGGAACTCTGCCCGCCGGGGAGACGAGCAGGGCAAGATTCGGATCCTTCGGAACGCCTGGCTGCTCATGAAAGGCGGGCGCATCGCGGATTTGGGGGAGGGGGAGCCTCCCCGGGACGTGAGCAAGCGCCTGGACGCCGGCGGGAAGCTGGTGACTCCCGGTCTGGTGGACGCCCACACCCATCTGATCTTCGGCGGCTGGCGTCAGAACGAGCTGGGGCTGAAGCTCCACGGCGTCAGCTATCTGGAGATCCTGGCGGCCGGCGGCGGGATCCTGTCTACGGTGAAGGCCACCCGGATGGCCGACGAGGAGGAGCTCTTCGACAAGGCCTGGGATGCGCTGGACGAGATGATGGATCTGGGGGTCACCACCGCCGAGGCAAAGAGCGGCTACGGGCTGGATCTGGACACCGAGCTCAAGCAGCTGCGGGTGATTCGCCGTCTGGACGAGGAGCACCCCATGGATCTGGCCTCCACCTTCCTGGGCGCCCACGCGCTGCCGCCGGAGTATAAGGAGGACCGGGAGGGCTATCTGCGCCTGCTCTGCGACAAGGCGATTCCCGCCGTTTCCGAGCAAAGGCTGGCGGAGTTCTGCGACGTGTTCTGCGAGACCGGCGTCTTCACCGCCGAGGAATCCCGTCGTATTCTGGAAGCGGGCAAGCGTTACGGGCTGATCCCCAAGATCCACGCCGATGAGATCGACCCCATCGGCGGCTCCCAGCTCACGGCGGAGGTGGGCGCCATCTCCGCCGAGCATCTGATCGTCTGCCCGCCGGAGGGGATCGCCGCCATGGCGGAGGCGGGCACCGTGGCCTGCTGCCTGCCCGCCACCAGCTTTTACCTGGGCTCCACCTTCGCCCCGGTGCGGGAGATGATCAAGGCCGGCGTGCCCGTGGCCCTGGCCTCGGACTTCAATCCCGGTTCCTGCCCCAGCCTGAACCTGCAGTTCTGTATGAATCTGGGCTGCCTGCGCTATAAGATGACGCCGGAGGAGGTGCTCACCGCCGTGACCCTGAACGGCGCCGCCGCCATCGGCCGGGCGGAGCGCATCGGCTCTCTGGAGCCGGGCAAAAAGGCGGATCTGGTGATCTGGGACGCGCCGGATCTGGATTATATCTGCTACCGTATGGGCAGCAATCTGGCGGAGACCGTCATTAAAAACGGAAGAGTCGAAAGGGGATGGATGCGTGGCATTCTTGACTGATATTGAAATCGCCCAGCGCTGCGAAATGCGCAAAATCACCGAGGTCGCAAAGGAAGCGGGCATCGGGGAAGAGTATCTGGAGCAGTACGGGAACTACAAGGCGAAAATCGACCTGAAGCTGCTGCGCGATCTGGCGGATCGGCCCGACGGCAAGCTCATTCTGGTGACGGCCATCACCCCCACCCCCGCGGGCGAGGGCAAGACCACCACTTCCGTCGGCCTCACCGACGGTCTGCGCCGCATCGGAAAGAAGGCCGTGGTGGCGCTGCGGGAGCCCTCACTGGGCCCTGTTTTCGGCGTCAAGGGCGGCGCCGCCGGCGGCGGCTATGCCCAGGTGGTGCCCATGGAGGACATCAACCTCCACTTCACCGGCGATTTCCACGCCATCGGCGCTGGCAACAATCTGCTGGCCGCCATGCTGGACAATCACATTCAGCAGGGGAACGTCCTGGGCATCGACCCCAAGTCCATCACCTGGAAGCGGGCTGTGGACATGAACGACCGGCAGCTGCGCCACATTGTGGACGGCCTGGGCGGCCGGGTGCAGGGCGTGCCCCGGGAGGACGGCTTTGAGATCACCGTGGCCAGCGAGGTCATGGCGGTGCTCTGCCTCTCCTCCGGCATCCTGGATCTCAAGCAGCGGCTCGGCCGGATCATCGTGGGCTATACCTACGACGGCAGGCCCGTCACCGCCCACGACCTGAAGGCGGAGGGCGCCATGGCCGCGCTGCTGAAGGACGCGCTCAAGCCCAATTTGGTGCAGACGCTGGAGGGCACCCCGGCTTTCATCCACGGCGGCCCCTTTGCCAACATCGCCCACGGCTGCAACAGCATCACGGCTACGCGCCTCGCCCTGAAGCTCAGCGACTACACCGTCACCGAGGCGGGCTTCGCCGCGGATCTTGGGGCGGAGAAGTTTGTGGATATCAAGTGCCGCATGGCCGGGCTGCGGCCCGACGCCATGGTGGTCGTCGCCACGGTGCGGGCCCTCAAGTATCACGGGGGCGTGGCCAAGGCGGAGCTGGGCGCGGAGAATCTGGAGGCCCTGGAGAAGGGCTTGCCCAACCTGCTGCAGCATGTGCGCAACGTGAAGGAGGTCTTTGGCGTGCCCTGCGTGGTTGCGCTCAACCGCTTCCCCACGGACACCGAGGCGGAGCTTGCGCTGGTCGAGGCCAAGTGCAGAGAGCTGGACGTCAATGTGGCCCTCAGCGAGGTCTGGGCCAAGGGCGGCGAGGGCGGCAAGACCCTGGCCGAGGAGGTCGTGCGTCTGTGCGAGGAGCCCAATCATTTCAGCTTCACCTATGAGCTTGAGCAGCCCATCGAGGACAAGATCCGCGCCATCGCCAAGCGCATCTACCACGCCAAGCACCTGCTGATGCTGCCCGCGGCGAAAAAGAAGGCAGCGGAACTGGAGAAGCTGGGCTTCGGCAATCTCCCCATCTGTATGGCCAAGACCCAGTATTCCTTCTCCGACGATCCGACGCTTCTGGGCGCGCCGGAGGGCTTCACGGTGAACGTGTCCAACCTGAAGGTCTGTGCCGGCGCGGGCTTTATCGTGGCCTATACCGGCGACATCATGACCATGCCGGGCCTGCCGAAGGTTCCCGCGGCCGAGCGCATCGACGTGGACGAAAACGGCGTGATCTCTGGCCTTTTCTAATCTTTTTTCAACAACAAAAAAGGAGCTGCAAACGCAGCTCCTTTTTTGTTGAAAGATTTTAATCTTATTCAAACTCCGGCACGATCTCCTCCGCGATGTCCAGCAGCTCGCCGGAGCGAACCATGCGCTCCACCTGCTGGATGTCCGGCCAGAGCTCCCGGTCGGTCTCCATGAAGGCGACCTTTTCCCGCACATGGGCGAAGAGCGCCTCGTGGACGGGGGAGAGGCCCTGCCCGTGGGTGCCCAGCCTGCGGCGGATGTCCACCGCCTGGCAGGCCGTCAGCAGCTCGTAGGCCAGGACGGAGCGGGTGTTCTCCAGAATGGTCCCGGCCTTGCGGGCGGCGGTGGTGCCCATGGAGACGAAGTCCTCCTGATTGGCGGAGGAGGGGATGGAGTCCACGCTGGCGGGGTGGGCCAGCACCTTGTTCTCCGAGGCCATGGAGGCGGCGGAGTACTGGACGATCATGTAACCGCTGTTGAGGCCGCCCTCGGTGGTCAGGAAAGGAGTCAGCCCGTTGGACAGGGCGGCGTTCACCATGCGCTCCGTGCGGCGCTCCGAGATCCCGGCCAGCTCCGAGCAGGCGATGCCCAGAAAGTCAAAGGGCAGAGCCATGGGCTCGCCGTGGAAATTGCCGCCGGAGATGACGGCCTCATCCTCCAGGAACATGAGGGGATTGTCCGTGACGGCGTTGAGCTCGATATCCACCTTGGATTTCACATAATCCAGCGCGTCCCGCACGGCGCCGTGAACCTGGGGCATGCAGCGCAGGGCGTAGGCGTCCTGCACCCGATCGCCCTGGGAATTGCGCAGGATCTCGCAGTTCTCGGTGAGCAGGCGGATGTTCTTCGCCACAAGCATTTGGCCCGCCTGACCGCGCACCGCGTGCACCCGCGGATCGAAGGCGTTGAGCTGACCGGTCAGCGCCGTCAGCGTCAGGGAGCCGATCAGATCCGCCAGGCGGGCGGCGCTAATGCTGTCGTAGAGATGCAGGGCGCCCACGCTGGTCATGGCGCAGGTGCCGTTGGTGATGCCCAGCCCTTCCTTGCTGACCAGGGTGTCCAGCGCCGGGATGCCGGCGCGCCGCAGGGCCTCTTTCCCGGGCAGCAGCTCGCCCTGAAAATATGCCTGCCCCAGGCCCAACAGCACCAGACCCATGTGGGACAGGGGAGCCAGGTCGCCGGAGGCGCCCAGGGAGCCCTTCTGGGGCACCCAGGGGGTCACGCCCTTGTTCAGCAGCTCCGCCAGCCGCTCCACCAGCAGTGGCCGAACCCCGCTGACGCCGACGCACAGGGCGTTTGCCCGCAGCAGCATCATGCCGCGCACGACCTCTTCGCTGTAGGGCTCGCCGGTGCCCACGCAATGACTGAGGATCAGGTTGGTGGAAAGCTGGCTGCTCTGCTCCTCTGGGACGGCCACAGTGGCAAAGTCGCCGAAGCCGGTGGTGATGCCGTAGGCCACGCGCTTTTCCGCCATGATCTTTTCCGCCAGATCCCGGGAGCGGCGCATGGCATTCATTGCTTCCTCCGTGATTTCCACAGCGGCGCCGAAGCGGGCGACGGCGACAAAAGCGTCCAGCGTGAGACTGTGTCCGTCCAAAGATACCAGATGAATGGCTTTTGCAGGTTCCATTAAATAAATGCACCCCTGTTTCGTTCAAAAATGCTGCTGAAAAATAAAGATTTTACCTTGATTCTCGACATAACCTTGTTGTTATTGTATCACAGCCAAGGGGAAAGTCAAGTTTTCCGGCAGGCTTTTGTAATTTGTTTCCAGTATATTCTCCTGCCTAAATGATGAAATAAGAGCGGAAGCACGCTGTTTTCAGGATAAAAAGGAACAGCAGGTCATTTTGCCTGCTGTTCCGATTGTTCAAAGGGGATTTTCCGTTTCCATTTCCCAAGACGGAAAAACAGGATCGTCAGAAGCATTCCCAGGATCCAGTTGCAGAGCAGGGAGATGAAAATCATTTTTTCCTGGGTCAGCAGCGCTGCGCCGGATTTTTTTGCCAGGGATACCAGCGCGTAGGCCAGCGGCAAACGCAGAATGACCGCGGTAGAGAGACCGATCCACATAGGAGTCAAGGTGTCGCCGGCGCCGCGCATGACGCCCTGCAGCACCTGGGTCACCGACATGGCGATATAGCCCGCCGCCAGAATGAACATCATCTGCATGGACAGGTCGATCAGCGCCTGCTCCGGCGTAAAGAGCCGCATCAGCAGGGGGCCGGCCAACAGCACGGCAGGCGTCAACACCAGAGAAGTGCCGACGGAAAGCCGCAGGCCCTGCCTGGTACCTGCTTTCAAACGATCCAGGCGCCGTGCACCGATGTTCTGCCCGGCAAAAGTGCTCATGGCTTGGCCAAAGCTGAAATTCGGCAGCATGGCGTAGCCGTCCACCCGCATGACCATCACGTTGCAGGCAACGAACATCTCGTCGCCAAAGCTGTTGATGAGCCGCTGCACCACCATCATGGCGCAGGAGAAGATGGCTTGGGTCAGGCCTGAGGGGATGCCAAGTCGTATGATCCTGCCGATATGGGCTTTCTCCGGACGTAGATCCCGCCTCTTGAGCGAAAAGACGTTCTTCAGAGATAGGATCTTTCGCAGACAGAGCAGGGCGGAAATGCACTGGGCGATCACCGTTGCCAGTGCTACGCCCGCCACGCCCATCTTGTCCACAAAGAGCAGATCCAGCACGATGTTCAGGGAAGCGGTGATCATCAGGTACAGCAGCGCCGAGAAGGAGTCCCCCAGTCCCCGCAGGATGCCGGCAAATATGTTGTAAAAGAAAAAGCCCGCGATACCGTAGAAGAAGATGTTCAGATAAGCCCGGCAGCCCTCGTACATGCTGGGCAGCGTCCCCACCGCCCGGAGCAGCGGGCCTGTGATCAGCGGGCCGACCAGCATGATGAAGGCCGTGGCGATAGCCGTCAGGGTGATGCAGTTTCCGACGGTCTTGGACAGGGCCTCGCTGTCCTTCGCGCCAAAGTGCTGGGCCACCAGGATCCCCGCGCCGGTGGAAATGCCCACGAAAAGGGCCAGCAGCAGGTTCAGCACCGGGGAGGCGTTGCCCACCGAGGCCAGGGCGGTGTAGCCCCACTTGCTGTTGCCCACCACAACCGCGTCCACCGTATTGTAGAGCTGCTGGGCGAAGTTGCCGATCAGCAGCGGAAAGGCAAATTCCGCGATCCGCTTCCAGGGCGGCCCCTGGCTCATATCCCGCGGCGAGAAGAGCTCCCGAAACTTAGACATGCCTCAAGCGTCCTTTCTTTTTTCCAACTATTCATAGCAGAAAAGAAGGAAACTTGCAAGTGGTGTATTGAATTTGTGGATAATTTTTCCCGCCAGGAAAAATCCCCGGGCAAAACGCCCGGGGATATACTTCGTGTGTTCAGCGGTCGAAGGAGGGGTTCACAGCATAGAGATTGCAGGCGTCCATCTTCTCCATCGCCAGGCGAAGACCCTCGCCGAAGCGCTGGTAGTGGACGATCTCCCGCTCTCGCAGGAAACGGATGACATTGTTCACATCCGGGTCGTCGCTGAGACGGAGAATGTTGTCGTAAGTCACGCGGGCCTTCTGCTCCGCGGCCAGATCCTCGTTCAGATCCGCCAGCACGTCGCCCTTCACCGCCATGGAGGCCGCGCTCCAGGGGAAGCCGGAGGCGGCGATGGGGTACACGCCGGCGGTGTGATCCACGAAATAGACGTCCAGGCCGCTGCGGACGATCTCCTCCGGCGTCATTTTGCGGGTGAGCTGGTGGATGATGGAAGCTACCATCTCCATGTGGCCCAGCTCCTCGGTGCCGATGTCGGTCAAGAGTCCCTTCAACTCGTCATAGGGCATGGAGTAGCGCTGGTTCAGGTAGCGCATGGAAGCGCCCAGCTCCCCGTCTGGCCCACCGACCTGCGAAATGATGATTTTGGCCAGCTTCGGGTTGGGATTGGCGATCTTCACCGGATATTGTAGTTTCTTTTCATATACAAACATCGCTCATCCCTCCCGTTTCACATATTCCCAGGGCCAGGGCGCGTCCAGCCAGGCGTAGCGATCCATGCCCAACTGATCCGTCTGGCAGACGGGGCCGCACATCCGCGCGAAACGCTCTCGCGCCTCCTTCTGCATGGCGAGGATGGTCTGATACAGCGCAAAGGCCTCCCGATCCTCCGCATGGGTGTCCAGATAGAGCTCCAGCTCGTCGGCTACAAAGTCGATGGCCATCATCTCGTTCATGGGCGTCTGCTCCAGATCCTGGTTCACGACCTTCATAAAGGGCAGATCCAAACCGGGGAACAGCGTGCCGCGGGAGAGGGCACGGTCACTTTCATATCTGGGATCCGCGCTGGTCTGCATCGGCACATAGGCCGCGGCCAGAGGCGCGGGAGAAGGCAAACTGCCGAGACGCCAAAGCTCGTCGGGTATCATTTTTTGGTTCAATCGAATTCCCCCTGTCATGGAGTTGGGGTTTTCCCCGGCTCATTCTATGAGCGGCAGGAGAGAGCGGTGCGGTGTTAGGGGAATTATCGGAAAAAACTGAAAAAAGCATTGTAATGTCTGCTTTATCATGCTAAAATACTACAGAAAGATAAAAAACAGGGGGGATCCAAGTGGTAGCGTATCTGATTTTGATTCTGGCGTGCCTGATCCTGAACATCATCGGCTATCGAAAGGACTTGAAGGCGCTGAATGCGATCTCGGTGGCGGCTGGATTGGTGGGAGCTGCGATCGGTACGATCCTGATCGACAAAACCACCTCGTCCACGGCGGGGAAATACGTATACTATGTCAACGGAGTCAAAATGTCGGAGGGATTTCTTTCTGTTTCGCATAATTTTATGACTTTCTTTGCCCTGGCCGCAATCACGATCCTTGTTTCCCTAGGCCTGGGATATCTGATTGGGGTAAGGCTTAGAAAGAACGATCTCCAGGGGAAGCCCAGCGTTTTCCTTTTTATTCTGAGCATTTTGGCCTTTGTGTTCGGCTTCAGTCTGCTCGGCTCCTGCATTACGGGCTTTATTTATGTGGACGAGAGCTTCCTCACCATGAATATCATTTTCACGTTTGTCGGCGCCTTCCTGTTTACGATTGGGACGGTGGGCATTATCCGTTTCATCCGCGGCAGACACAGATATAAAAAGATGCAGAGGGAAAACAAGCAAGTGTAGAGCATTTGTCTGCCTGCCCTCAAAACGCCGGAGCGCTCTCAAATGGAGAGCGCTCCGGCGTATCTGCGCTTATTCGCTTTGCTGCAGAAACAGATGCAGGAAGTCTCGGAAAACCGGCTCCCAGGCCGTCTCGTGATGACGCTGCTCCGGGCGGATCAAGAGCTTCCGCTTTTCCACGGGCCAGCAGTCCTCCAGGATGGCGGCGCAGCGTTCCGTGCAGACGCGGATCTGCTTTTCCAACTCGTCCGCCTCCCCGCTGAACAGGTACAGGAAGGGCTTTTCCTCCCGCAGAGCGCTGTGGATCCAGCGTCGCATATCCGCTTCGCTGTACAGCATGAAAGCGGGGGACAACACGCCCGCGCAGGAGAAGGTCTCCGGGTGGCGCATCGCGGTGAAAAATGCCATCAGCCCGCCCATGGAGCTTCCGCAGAAGGCGGTGTTCCGCCGTCCGGTCTTCACGGGAAAACGCGCTTCCACGGCCGGCATGACGGTATGACAAATAAAGTCGTCAAAAACCTCGCCCCCGGGTATCAAATGGGGCCGTGCCTCCTCTGGGCAGACGATGGCGCCGATGGAAGCTGGCAGCAGCTCGTTGGTCCGCCAGGGATCTATATTGTGGATACCGACGATGACGGCGGCCTTCCCACTGATCGTGCGCTCGTCCCGCACCGCCTCCCGGGTGTACCAGCAGCCAAAGCCGGAGCTCTCCTTGTCAAACAGATTCTGTCCGTCGGTCATATAGATCACGGGCAGGGTCTCTCCCTCCTCGTGCTCCGGAACGAAGACGCGCACGAGGCGGTCTTCTCTGCCGGGATAAGGCAGATGTAAGGAGATCAGTTGTTCGTCCATCATCAGTTTTCATCCTTCCGATCTGGCGTTGCGTCAATATGTAAAAGACCCATCCGAAGGGATGGGTCTTTTACTTGGTGGGGGAAGGTGGATTCGAACCACCGAAGGCATTGCCAGCAGATTTACAGTCTGTCCCCTTTGGCCACTCGGGAATTCCCCCATATTTTCGCTCAGGGTGGAGCTGGTGGACGGACTCGAACCCCCGACCTGCTGATTACAAATCAGCTGCTCTACCGACTGAGCTACACCAGCATTTTTTACCGGCTTGATGATAATAGCAAATTCTCATCTTTTTGTCAACATCATTTTTTGAAAATTGAAAAGATTTTTGGGGTGCTCGGAGAGGGGACGGGAATTGCATTCTTTGTCGAATTGTGGTATCATGCCTGACAGATATCACAACATACAGGAGATTTTTATGAAAACAGCCGTACGCCCGCAGACAGCGCTGTTGCTGCTTTTGGTTCTGATCATCGGGATCGCTCTCGGTCTGCTGATTGCAAGGCCCCTATTTCAAAAGCACAGTGAGGAAGAGGAGCAGGATCCCCACGCCGGGCAGGTATGGATCTACGACGGCTTTGATTGGGTCTGGATGACGCCGCTGGAGGGCGTTCCCGTCAACGCCATGGCAAAGGAAGACTTCCAGATGGTCGGCGGTCGGCCCGTTTACCGGGGCGCCGCCTATGAAACGCGGCTGGGTCTGGACGTGTCTGAGCATCAGTATGAGATCGACTGGGACAAGGTCGCCAATGCGAATCTGGATTTTGTCTACATTCGTCTCGGTTACCGGGGCAATACGGAGGGCGGCCTGTTCCTGGATCCCTGGTTTGAAAAGAATTATGCCGGCGCCGGTGGGATTGGCCTGGATCTTGGCGTCTATTTTTACTCTCAGGCCATTTCTGTCGAAGAAGCAGAGGAAGAAGCCCGCTTTGTTCTGCAGCATCTGGATGGCCGGGCGCTCCAGCTTCCCATCGTCTATGATTGGGAGAAGGTAGAGGGGGACGGCGCGGAGAAGGCGCGGACGAAGGATGTGGATCTGGAGACCCGAACCGCCTGCGCGGTGGCCTTTTGTGAGACGGTCAAGGCCGCGGGCTATGACGCGGCGGTGTACTTCAACCGGAATCTGGGTTACTACGGCTACGATCTGCGGGAGCTGACCGATTACAGCTTTTGGTTTGCGCTGCCCCTCAATCCGCCGGATCTCTTCTGGCCCAGCTTTTACTACAAGGTCGATATTTGGCAGTTCAGCTTTTCGGAGACGATCCCCGGCATCGAGGGGGAGACGGACATGAACATGCTGTTTATCCCAAGAGACGCCGCCCAGGACGGCGGAGAAGCCGCTTCCTGAGGAAGGGATCCGTCAATTCCGCTGCGGAACGAATATTTCCACTTGAAATTTCATGGGACTTGTTATACAATACCTCCTGCGCATGCCGGTGTGTTGGAATGGTAGACGAGGCGGACTCAAAATCCGTTGCCAGCGATGGCGTGTGGGTTCGAGTCCCACCACCGGCACCACGTCAGAAGAAAGCTGCTCCGTTCCGTCTCCCCGGTTTGCGTAAGAACCGGGAAGACTTCACGTCCGCAGCTTCCTTCTTCCTTTCCGAAACGGAGCTCTCACGGGAGAGCTCCGTTTCGGTTTTGGAGAACGGTTCGGATTTGGATTGATCCGGTGCGCGATGAAATAATCATCCATCCGCTACGCGGATGGATGATTATCCCATCGAGGACTTCCACAGGACGGCCAGAAACGCTGCAAAGGGCCGCGGAAGCCCAAAATCCAGAGGTGGAGGAGTATCCCTGCCCTCTCGGCAGCGGGCGCAGGGGAGAGCAGGAACCTGTCGAATCTTTAACAAAGATTTTACAGGCTGTTCAAGCTCTGTTCAGCAAGAAGAGACAAAGCTCTGGTATTATACTGACAGATGCGAGATCCAAGTTACATAGATCCGGCCATGTGTTCTGCCGATGCCGCGGCGTCGCCGCGGATAAGCCTACGGTGGGGCGCATCCTGAAAACGTCGGTCGATCTCAATCCCTTGAGCGTGATCCAAACGGCGGATCACGCTCAAGACAAAATCAACTCGATTGCGAGCAATTGAATTGCGCTTTCTCGGCCGGAGCACTTGCAAATGTTTTCCGTACATGTTACAATACGGCACGAGACAACATAAAAGCATCGGAACACGCAGACGCCGCGCGCCTCCCGTTTCGTTTGCAAAAACAATCCGATACAAAGAAAGGAGAATCGTTTTGTCTGAAATCATTTTGACCGCTCAGAATTTCGAGTCTGAGGTGATGCAGTCCGATAAGCCTGTTCTTGTGGACTTCTGGGCCACCTGGTGCGGCCCCTGTCGGATGCTGGCCCCCGTGATCGCGCAGATCGCTGCCGAGCACCCCGAGATCAAGGTCGGCAAGATCGACGTGGACGAGGAGCCGGAGCTGGCGATCCGCTACGGCATTGCCAGTATTCCCACGCTCAAGGTCTTTAAGAACGGCGCCGTCACCAAGTCCTCCGTCGGCGTGATTCCCAAGCCCATGATCGAAGATCTGCTGAAATAATCTGCAGCTCGAAAAACCGCCTGCCGGATAAGAAGATCCGACAGGCGGTTTTCTGTATTCAAAGCCCGGCCTCGGGGAGACAGTGCATCTGCGTCTGTCCCAGGATGCGGAAGCCCTCGGCGGCAGGGGAGAGACAGCGCAGGCCGAAATCCGCCGCGCGCAGCTTCAGATACAGCCGGATGGCCTTGGCCTCCTGGCAGCCTTCGGGGAACTGGCTCGTGTGACAGCGGAAGATCGCCTCCAGTTGTTTTTCCAGGAAGCCTCGGGTCTTGATATAGCCGTTGGGCCGCGCCGTCATATAGAAGGCCAGGGCCTTTACCGGCGCCACGTTTGCGCCGTAAGCGGCGAAAAGCTCCCTGTATGGCCCGAAGCAGGCCAGGGTTTTGGCCATCTCACCCACATTCCGGTGATCGATATGGCACTCGCTGCTCACGTCCGGATCGGGCGCAAGGATCACGTCCGGCTGGAATGCGCCGGCGATCCGCGCCGCGGCGCGAAGCTGATCCTTGGGATCATAGAGGCCGCCGTCGCAGAAATCCAGGAAAGAAACGTTTTTTACCCCCAGCAGGGCGGCTGACCGGCGTGCCTCCTCCCGGCGGATCTCGACCAGCTCCTCCGGTGTGGTGCCCTTCGGCGCATTTCCGAGGCCATAGCGCCCGTCGGTGCAAATCAGAAAGCAGACTTCCTTGCCGGCTTCTGCCAGCTTTGCGGCGGTGGCGCCGGCGCCGATCTCAATATCATCCGGGTGCGGGCCCAGGAACAGATAGCGCTGAAAGCTCTCCAGTCGCGGAACCGACGCGGCGAAGCGGATAACGGCAGAGGTCAGGCTCATGTCGTCTCCAACCCTTCTTTTTGAACCTTGAGCTCGGCGCAGATACGGTCGTATTCCGGCTCGTCCAGCGTGTAGTGTCTCTTATAGAGCACATAGGAGATCAGCATCAGCAGGAAGGGGAGGACGGTCATCACCAGCAGCAGGCCGCCGCTCTGCGAGGGCTGCACGTCCTGCAGCAGCGTCGCGATCTGCTCGTTCTTGGCAGCCTCGGTAATGAGGTTTTCGTTGGCTTTGGTCTCCAGATCGGCGATGCCGTTGGTGTAGTGCAGGATGCCGAAGATCACGTAGGCCAGGTAAGCAATGGCCACGTTCAGGGCGGAAGCAAGCTTGGTGATGAACGGCCGCAGGGAGCTGATGATGCCCTCGTCCCGGGTTCCGCGCTTCAGCTCATTGTACTCCACGGTGTTCATGACGGAGATCATCATGATCAGATAGAAGCCGTATTGGCCGAAGTTGGCAAACATATAGCCCAGGGTGACAACAATGAACTTGACGTCGTAGCCTGCAAGACTGCCGGAGCCCTTATGCATGAACAGGTAGGCGACGAGCATCAGGATGTAGCCGAAGGTAGCGACCAGCATCATAATGTCCATAAAGCGCTTGCGCTGCAAGCGGCGGGAGATCATGGGATAGAAGATCATCAAAAAGCCCGTAACGGCCATGCCCACGATCTGGAACATAGAGAAGAAGCCGCCCTCGTAGCCGAATTCCATGTAAACATAGTTCTGTCCCACGCCGGAGAGGACGATGCCGTTGCCGACCTGCTGGATCAGCAGGATCAGCGAGATCCAAAGAAGCTGATCGTTGCCGCGGATGGTCGTCCAGATCTTTTTGAAGCTGACCGGAGGCGCCGGCTCGTCGTTGCAGTTTCGCTGCTCCTTGACGCCGAAGATGGTGATGGCCAGGAAAGCGGGAGCCAGAATGGCGATCACCAGAGCGATCACGCCGTAGGCCGTGATGGCGTTGCCGCCGATGGCACTCTCGCCGTTGGTGAGCTTGGGGATCAGCACCGAGGCGGTCAGACCGCCGATCCCGGCAAAAAGGGTGGTGCGGGCGGTGAACTTGTTGCGGGTGTCCGCGTCGGAGCTCAGCGCCGGGATCATGCCCCAGTAGGAAATGTCATGCATGGTGTAGGTGATGCTGTAGAGGAAATACATCACGCCGAAGAAGACCACAAAGCTCCAGCCGCGCAGGTTCAGATTGAAGGTCAGATAGATGACGATGGAGGTCGTCACAATACCGATGACCAGCCAGGGCTTGAACTTGCCCCAGCGGGTGCGGGTGCGCTCGATGATATTGCCCATAATGGGGTCGTTCAGCGCGTCAAACACACGGGCGGCGATCATAATGATGGTGATGACGCCAAGCTGGGCGGCACTAAGTCCCTTGGTGTACAGAACGAAGGCCAGCAGATAGCTGGTGACCAGGTTGTAGACCATATCGCGGCCCACGGTGCCGAGAGGGAAATACCATAGATTTTTTCTGGTGATTTCTTTGTCTTCCATTGTATCATCTCCTTGTCTGCATTTTAGCATCAACGGGAACATCTGGCAAGCAAAAGAATCATAAGCTGTTTCACAGACCTTGAAACACTCCCTTCGAGCCGTCCTCCCGCTTTATTTCCCTGCTCTATTAGCTGACAAGAAAATTTTCGGTAAAAACGTGGACTGCGCGGCGTGAGAACCGCTGGATTTTGGATAATCTGCCGCCTTGACGCAGAGAAGCGACGGGTATAAACTCACAGCATGGGATCGCGAAAGCTCCCAAATATAGAATGAAAAGAGGCTGAACCTATGAATTCCGTAACAGAATGCTTTGGATCCATGGTATTTAACGATTCGGTGATGCGGCAGCGTCTCCCGAAGGAGGTGTTCCAGCAGGTTCAGCGCTCGATCGTTGACGGTCGGCGCCTTGACAGCGCCGTGGCCACCGTGGTGGCCAACGCCATGAAGGATTGGGCCATTGAAAAGGGGGCGACCCACTTCTCCCACTGGTTCCAGCCCATGACGGGGATCACCGCAGAAAAGCATGAGAGCTTTCTTTCGCCCATCGGCGGGGGACGGGTCATCATGGAGTTCTCCGGCAAGGAACTGATCCAGGGCGAGCCGGACGCCTCCAGCTTCCCTTCGGGCGGCCTGCGCGCCACCTTTGAGGCTCGCGGCTACACCACCTGGGATCCCACCTCCTACGCCTTCATCAAGGACGGCATCCTCTGCATCCCCACGGCCTTCTGCTCCTACGGCGGCGAGGCGCTGGACAAAAAAACGCCGCTGCTGCGTTCCATGGAGGCGATCAATCGCGAGGCCATTCGCGTCCTCAAACTCTTCGGCAACGATCAGGTCACCTCTGTCAAAACCACCGTGGGCCCGGAGCAGGAGTATTTTCTCATTGATCGGGAGGTCTTTGACAAGCGGCGGGATCTGATCTTCACCGGACGCACCCTCTTTGGCGCGAAGCCGCCCAAGGGTCAGGAGCTGGACGACCATTATTTCGGCGCCATCAAGCCCCGGGTCGCCCAGTTTATGAAGGAGCTGAACGAGGAGCTCTGGAAGCTGGGCGTCATGGCTAAGACAGAGCATAACGAGGTGGCGCCCGGTCAGCATGAGCTGGCGCCGATCTTCACCACCACCAATATTGCCGCCGACCATAACCAGCTCACCATGGAGCTGATGCGCAAGATCGCACAGAAGCATGGGATGGTCTGTCTGCTGCATGAAAAGCCCTTTGCCGGTCTCAACGGCAGCGGCAAGCACAACAACTGGTCCATCTCCACGAACACCGGCGTGAATCTGCTTGAGCCCGGCGAGACTCCCTATGAAAACGCCCAGTTCCTGCTGTTCCTCTGCGCCGTGATTCAGGCGGTGGACGATTATCAGGATATGCTGCGCATCTCCGTGGCCTCCGCCGGGAACGACCACCGTTTGGGCGCCAACGAGGCGCCTCCGGCCATCGTCTCCATTTTCGTGGGTACGGAGTTGGAGAACATCCTCACGGCGATCGAAAACGAGACGCCCTACGGCAGCACCAAGAAGGAGCAGATCAAGGTCGGCGTGCACGTGCTGCCCAAGTTTTCGCGGGATACCACCGACCGCAACCGCACCTCACCCTTTGCCTTCACCGGCAACAAGTTTGAGTTCCGTATGCCCGGCTCCTCCGCTTCGATCTCCGGGGTGAATGTAGTCCTGAACACCGCTGTGGCAGAGTCCTTGCGGCAGTATGCCGATATCCTGGAGAATGCGGAACATTTTGAAACCGCTCTCCACGATCTGATCCGGGATGTGATCCGCCGGCACAAGCGCATCCTTTTCAACGGCAACGGCTACGACGAGTCCTGGATCCGGGAGGCGGAGAGCCGTGGACTGCTGAACTTGCCGACCACGCCGGACTGTGTGCCCTATTATCTGGCGGAAAAGAATCTTGCGCTCTTTGTCCGGCATCGGGTCTACTCCGAGACAGAGCTCCGCGCCCGGTACGAGATCAAGCTGGAAAACTACTGTAAGGTACTGCATATGGAGGCCAGTACGCTCCTGGATATCACGCAGAAGCAGATCCTCCCGGCGGCTTCCGCGTACGCGCGGGATCTGTCCGAAACGATCATGACCAGGCGAGAGCTCAAGCCGAATGCCCCATGCCGCTTTGAAACGGAGCTGAGCGAAAAGCTGGACGGGCTGATCGACAGCGCATGCGACAAGTTGAGCTCCCTGGAGGACGCCCTGCGGACGCTTCCGAAGGAGGACAGCCTTGGTCTGGCCACGTATTACCGTGACCGCGTCCTCTTCGGGATGGAGGCGCTCCGTTTGGATCTGGATGAATTGGAGCGACTTACGGCCTCGGATTACTGGCCGCTCCCCACCTACGCAGATATCCTCTTCAGCGTACGCTGACCTATATTTGAATTTGAAACAGGGCGCTCATACGAGCGCCCTGTTTCTTTTGTCCGGTCTTCTGTTTTATGTCGGCGGCGGAGGATCCGGGATCTCCAGGACCGTATGGCCGCTTGCGTTCAGGATCGTGGTGTTTTTGTATTGACGTACCCGGCACTTGCTGTTCAGTTCGTACATATGTACGTGCCCGTGGATCCAATAACGGGGCTGCAGCAGTTCCAGCAGCTCACGAAATGCTTCGAAGCCCCGGTGCACCGGGTCCTCCAGATCTCCGAGGCCCCGGGCGGGGGCATGGGTCAGAACGACGTCCACGCCCTTGTATTTGCGGAGCTTGCGCCGCAGCTTGCGGATCCGGCCGCGCATCTGCTTCTCCGTGTACTGATGGGGGCCATAGTTGTAGAGCGGGCAGCCGCCAAGACCCAGGATCCGCAGACCCTTTACGCAGACCAGATCGCCGTCGATGCAGTCACAGCCCTCCGGCGGGAAGCGATCATAGCAGCCGTCGTGGTTCCCGTGAACATAGAGAAGAGGGGCGCGGCCAACGGTGACAAGAAAGCTCAGATAATCTGGCTTTAGATCTCCTGCCGACAGGATCAGATCGATGTCCTGCAGCATATGCGGCTGATAATAATCCCAGAGCAGGGGACTTTCCTCATCCGCGATCAGCAGCAGCTTCATGACCGCTACCTCCCAGGCTTTAAGGTGTTTGGGGGATCGCCAGGATCTTGGCGGTTTCGACCGCCTCGGGCCGGAGCTGATCCAGCCCGGGGATGCTTCCCTCCACGTTTTCGCAAAGCCAGTTCATCTGCATGATCTCCTCCGGACTGAAGCGGCGCTGGCCGTCACTGCGCAGGACGCCGTTCTGGTCCCGAATGCGGCATAGGAAGGGGTCGAACCATCCGCCGCTGAGATCATGACACAGATGTTCGGCCAGACGCCGGATCCCATCGGGAAGGGAAGGGGAGAGCTGCAGTTCGATCACGCCGCTGCCCATGCCCCACCAGTAGTTGATCGCCTGCTGGGTTTTCCCAAGGGCGTCCCAGCCGCCGTTGAACACGCTTTGTATGACCTGGGTGTAGAAGCTCCCCCAGTTCCAACAGGGGAGGGCCAGCGGCTGCATCGAGCCGTCAGGAGAGATACGGTAGGTGCCGGAATCCAAAGTCCAATGCCGCTGCTCCGGGCCGTTGGCGTCCCGGTTGGAAATCACGGTGATCCCGTGGCTACGCAGGATCGAGAGGGCGTCGTCTGTCTCCGAGGACCAGAGCAGCTCGATGCGTGCGCGGGGATTGGTCATCTGCGCGCCCAGGGCAAAGGCATTGATGCTGGCGGGAACGCCGGCGATGGGGTAACTGGCGATGTAGCCGATCCGGTTTTCCTCTGCCATGGCGCCGGCAATGGCGCCGGTGACGAATTTTGCCTCGTAGGTACGGCTGTAATAGGTGCGCAGCCCGGTATAGGGCTGGGAAAGGGAGCAGTTCATCACCCGCAGCGTGGGGTGCAGAGCCGCGATTTTCCTGCAGGCCGCCAGCATCGGCGGCGTGGTGGCAAAGAGGATATCGGCGCCTTCTTCCACGGCGCGGGCCATCACGTCGTCATATTCCCGGTTCAGAGCCCAGTAGCGCTTGACCTCCACCTTGCCGCCCAGGGCATTCTGCATTTCCTCTTCCCCGCGCATATGGGCGCGGGTCCAGGCGCTGGTCTCCGGATCGAAGCCATAGACAAAGGCCACCTGAAGATGCTCCGGCCGGGCAAGCCCGATGATCCGGGAGAGAAGGCCCTTCTCACTTGGGACCGGTTCCGTGCTGACGGTAATGCTCTGGGGATTGACGCTGCTTTTGACATCCGTCCACAAAGCGTCCAGGGTTTTGTGCAGCTCGGCGTCCGTCTGATTTTTCAGTTCCACAAAGGGGAAGACCTGCAGGCAGCCCAGGAGCGCGTCTGAGGAGCTCAGACCGTCCGGCAGGCTGCGGCGACTGCAGAGCTGATCGATCCGATACAGGAGCGCGGAAAAGGCGCGCTTTTCGGCTTCCGTCCAGACGTGTTCCGGCGAAAAGCCCATAGCGCTTTGCAGTTTTTCATAGCTTCCCGGCCGGGAGAAGCGGATCTGATAGAGATCGCAGAGGGGATAAAAGCGCAGAAACTCGTAATAAAGCTTGACCTTTGGATCCTCACTGTAGAGGGGAAGGACACGGGTCACATAGCCGGGGATCCGCGGGGCGTCATAGCTTCTCAGAACGCTGACACGCTTGTTCCCTTCGGCAATATAGAAGTTGCCCAAGTATTCATAGCAGCGGATGGGATCCCGGATGCCCTCATCACCCAGATGATCGGCGCAGAGCAGGATCCATTTGCTGGCAAATTCCGTGTTCTCTTCCAGCAGGGGCATAAAATCCCCCGAAAAAGCGGCCTGACGGCCCTTGGAGAGGGTTCCCACAATCAGCTCGCTGGGAATTTCCACCTGGCCCAGATCCACCCGTCCGGCGGTCATCCGGCCTTCCAGCAGCTCGTCCAGTACCTGGGGATAGGGATCCTCTCCCTTGGCCAGGGCGGTCTTGCAATACTTCTGCCCGCGCTTGAGCGCGAGCGCATATTGCTCTGTGGCCTCCATGATCATCATCGTTCATCCCTCCTCTGATCAGGATGGGCGTATCCTACGCCTGCACTAGGAGATTTGCAATAGCAAACATTCACAAAAAACGGCGCTTTTTCAGGAGAAGCATATTGCTGACCATGTTAGAGCTGTGTTTTTTGATGTACTCCCGGTACTCGCTGCGGTTGATGTAATACTCGCTGCCCCAGGAGGAGATGCGGATCCACTGTTCATCCATTCCGGTTGCCGTGACATAGTGGGCGCGGGTTGAGTTGGCGCGGATATATGCGCCGTCGGGGCTTTTGCGATAGAAATCGAGACGATGTCTGCCCCAAAGCAGCGGAAAATTGGGCCCGATGGAAAAAATGACGGGAAGATCCTGCCGGAGCATCTCTTCCATGCGGTCAAAAAAGCGGCGTCCGGAGAAGGCCCAACTCGCGCGATAAGGGAGCTTGTTCTCCCGCAGGAGCATATTCATCCCAGCAGCAAGAAAAAGCCCGTTGATCCCGATAGGCTCAATCAGGGGAAAATACTTGCGGCAGAGCAGCTCCAGCCTGTCGTTGTAGCGATCCAGAGGGAGCGGGGCGTCCTGTTTCCCCTGCAGATAGAGCAGCGTGTCCAGCGCGGCGACGGGACCGCAGCCGCAGACCCGGATGGCCTTCCTTCGCGCCCACATTTGGCTGCCGCCGTAAGAAAAGTATGGGCCGCGCTGCACCTGAATATACGGTTTTTGGAGAGACAGCATGGGTTTCAGCTCCTTTTCACGTGCCGTTGCGCAATTGTTTTCTATAAAAGTATACTTTATTTTTCCTTGACTTGCAATCCCGGGGATGGAAAAGAAGGGAAATCTGTGATATAATGACAAAAAAAGGATTCGGAGGCGTAATATGATTGAGTTTTTGCGCAGCGAAGGCATCGGAGAATCGGTGCTCCGGAGGATCGAGGCTTTCCGCAGGCAGTATCCGGCCTCTGAGGAACAGAAGCATCGGATCCCCAAACCGAGATTCCGCTATTACGGGAAGGAGATCTGGATCCAGGCTCTGACGGCGCTTTTGTCCGGAGAGAATCTGCTGCTTGTGGGGCCAAAAGCCACCGGTAAGAACGTCCTGGCGGAAAACTTGGCTGCCGTCTTCGGCCGGCCGGCCTGGGACGTCTCCTTTTATTTGAATACGGACGCGGCCTCTCTTATCGGCACCGATACCTTCAGGGACGGTCAGGTCTGCTTCCGCAGAGGGCCCATCACCCAGTGCGCGGAGGAGGGCGGTTTCGGCGTCCTGGATGAGATCAATATGGCGAAAAACGAATCTCTGGCCGTACTGCACGCAACGCTGGACTTCCGGCGCATCATCGACGTTCCCGGTTACGAGCGCATCATGTTGAGTCCCAGCACGCGCTTTATCGCCACGATGAACTATGGCTACGCCGGTACGCGGGAGTTGAACGAAGCTCTGGCCTCCCGCTTTATGGTGATCAATATGCCTATTATTGGGAAGGAAAACCTGCAGAAGCTCCTTCTTTCCCAGCATCCCAGCCTGCGGGAAAGCTTTGCCGAGCAGCTTTCGGAGCTGTTCCAGGATATCCGCAAAAAATGCGACAGCGCGGAGATTTCCACCAAGGCGCTTGATCTGCGCGGACTTCTCGCAGCGATCACTCTGGTCGAAAACGGTCTGAAGCTGGGTCAGGCGCTGGAGATGGGGATGCTGAACAAATCCTTCGACCCCTATGAGCGCCAGCTTGTGGCAGACCTGATCGCCACCCGCGTGCAGGGAGAGCTGGACGCCGAGGCGCTCTTTGCAAAGCCATGACCGAGATCTCCGAGCTGCAGCGCCGACGGGCTGTGAACCTCATTTGGAACGCTGCACGGGACTATGATTTTGTCCCCGATTTCAAGGCATACGACGACCGGGGCTGCGCGGATGTCTACTGGAACAGCATCATCGGCGCCGTGCGGCGGCATTACGATTACCCGAAGCTGGAAAAGCTCTTCGCGGGACTCCGGGCCTATGAGGACGCGGATATGTACGAAGGCCTGCTTTGGTTGGGCCTGGAAAACGCGGTCTATCAGAAGGAAGTGCCGGATCGTCCGGTCTTGAGCGCCCTCCGGGAGGACTACGCCCGCCGCTATATCCGTGTGTACGGAGAGAGCCTGGACGACTATCATCTTTTCGACTGCATGGCTACCGGACACTTCCTCCGGGTACTGGGAAAGGAGCCGGGCTTCAGCCGTTATGACAAAAAGCTCCTGGACGAGCTGGAGTTTTCTCCGGAGCTGGATACGGACGCGCTGGTGGAGCGGGCGAAGACCTTGCTGGAGCGGTGGTTTCAGATCCGGGCGGAGGAACGAAAGCGGGAGAGAAAGGGCCTGCTTCCGGCGCTGCGGGCCAGAGGCGCAAAAAAGGGGAAGGGGCGTTACCGGAAATTCGGCATCGGTCTTGCAGACCACCCGCTCCACGCATACTCTGGGAACGAGGAGCTGCTGCGGGAGGAGGACGCGCCGAAAACCAGCCTTTCCGCCGCGGAGTTGCGCGCCTTTATGACGGGAAAGTACGGGGAAGCCCTTTTCGGCGAACAGCAGAGCATGGAGCTGGAGCGGAAGCTTTGTACCGGAAACCACGCCTTCTGTCACCTGCATATCACCAAGGGTGTGCCGGCCCGACAGAAGATCCAGAACGGCTTTGAAGCTCTGCGCCGGGAACAGGAGCTGAAACAGCACGAAAAGAACCGCAGCTACTATCGTGAGCATCTGGCTGAAAACCGCACCGCCGTCTCCCGCCTTGCGGCGAAGATCCAAAACTCCGTGCTGTTATACCTGCAGCCCAGCATCGTCCCTTCGGACGCGGGACGTTTGGACGGTGCCAAGGCCTGGCGGGCAGCGCTGCTTAATGATGAAAAAGTCTTCTGCCGCACCGAGCAGGGAAATATGGGCGATCTGGGCGTGGATATTCTGCTGGATGCTTCCACCTCTCAGCAAAACAGACAGGAGCGGGTGTCCACGCAGGGCTTCCTGATCGCGGAGGCGCTGACCCGCTGCGCCATACCCTGCCGCGTGATGTCCTTCTGTTCCATGACCGGCTATACCATTTTGCGTGTCTTCCGGGATTACGGGGAGCCCATGGCGAACCGTAAAATCTTTGAATATGTCTCCAACGGCTGCAATCGGGATGGGCTCGCCATCCGCGCCGCCCACGAGTTGATCCTGTCAAGCCCTTATGAACATAAGATCCTGATCCTGCTGTCTGACGTGAAGCCACACGACGCCGTTCGCATCCCGGATGAGGATGAGGCCGCCTATATCGCCTACGAAAAGGACGCCGGTGTCCGAGATACCGCGGCTGAGGTCCGGCGGGCCAGGGCGGACGGCATCGCCGTGGTCTGTGTCTTTACCGGTGATGAGGAGGATCTGCCCAGCGCAAAGCTGGTCTACGGCAAGGATTTTTCCCGCATCCCCTCGGTGGACAAACTGGCGGACACGGTGGGAAACCTGTTGCAGAATCAGATCCGCAACCTGTAAAAAAACTGCCCCGACGGGATGTCGAGGCGGTTTCGGTTTCAGACCGGTTACTTGGCCAGAACCTTTTTCAGTCTGGCATAGTGGGGGAGGGACTGCACAAGGGGAAGCTTGGGCTCGCCCTGAATGAGAGGGAGCACATAGTCGATGAAGGCGTGGTTCAGACCGTTGTGCTGCGCGTTAATCCACTCGAGAGGGATCTTCTTCTCATAGTTTGCCACCTCGGACAGGGGCAGCAACTGCAGCTTGCAGCGGTAGGCGCCGTCCACGGTCTCCCGCTGGAAGGCAATCATCATCCCGGAGACGCCGCTGACGGCCTGGCGCACGGCTTCTTCACCGGCGCTGCGGGCTTCCTCGATATCTGTGGCGGAGGCCAGGTGGGCGCCGCAGCGCTGCAGCAGGCTCAGCTCGATCCCGCGGACCTTGGCGCCAGTGCGTTCCTTGACGATGCTGGCGAGGAGCGCGGCAAGGCCGCCCAGCTGCGCATGGCCGAAGCCGTCGGTGGCGGAGGTTTTTGCCTCGGAGACAAAGCGGCCGTCGGCATAGTGGATGCCCTCGGACACCGCCACGAAAACCTTGCCGTTGGCGTCGTAGACGCGCTGCACATCGGCGAGGAAACGGTCCATGTCGAAGTCGGTCTCGGGCAGATAGATCAGATCTGGACCGGAGCCGAACTCCGTGGCCAGGGCCGCGCTGGCGGCCAGCCAGCCGGCGTGCCGACCCATGATCTCCACGATGGTGATCATGCCGTTGTCATAGACCCGGGCGTCCTTGTTGATCTCCATGCAGGAGGTGGCGATATACTTGGCGGCGCTGCCGAAGCCGGGGCAGTGGTCGGTGCCGTACAGGTCGTTGTCGATGGTCTTGGGCACGCCCATCACGCGGCAGTCATATCCCACGGACTCCATATAGCGGCTGACCTTGTTGCAGGTGTCCATGGAGTCGTTGCCGCCGTTATAGAAGAAGTAACGGATGTTGTACTTCTTGAAGATCTCCAAAATACGCTTGTAATCGGTGTCGTCCTTCTCGGGATCGGCGATTTTGTAGCGGCAAGAACCCAGCGCGGAAGAGGGAGTGTGCAGCAGGAGCTTCAGCTCCTCCGGGTCCTCCTCGTCCATCACGTAAAGCCTGTCCTCCAGTACGCCCTTGATGCCATTGGCAGCGCCGTAGACTTTGGTGATTTCCTCTGCGTCCAGTGCGGCGCGGATCACGCCGTAGGCGCTGGCGTTGATGACGGCGGTGGGGCCGCCGGACTGTCCGAAGATCGCTGCGCCGATCAATTTTTCGCTCATGAGCTTGCCTCCATAAAAAAACTTCATAAATTTTTCGATTTGTGAAATGTACTTCTTGATTCTGGCATGGAATGAGAATATAATAGAAAAGCAAATTTGTAAATATGCTATTTGTACAAAAATCGTAAGGAGAATGAATATGGCACTGGTAACTACAAAAGAAATGTTTGCGAAGGCCTACGACGGCGGCTACGCCATCGGCGCTTTCAACGTCAACAATATGGAAATCGTCCAGGGAATCACCGAGGCGGCAGGGGAACTGCGCAGCCCCGTCATCCTGCAGGTGTCCAAGGGCGCCCGTGCCTACGCCAACCACACCTATCTCGTCAAGCTGGTTGAGGCAGCCATTATCGAGAACCCCGACATCCCCATCGCGCTGCACCTGGACCACGGCGACACCTTCGAGCTCTGCAAGAGCTGCATCGACGGCGGCTTCACCTCCGTCATGATCGACGCCTCCTCCAAGCCCTTTGAGGAGAACATCGCCCTGACCCGCAGGGTGGTGGAGTATGCCCACGATCACGGCGTGGTGGTCGAGGCGGAGCTGGGCACCCTGGCCGGCGTAGAGGACGAGGTCGCGGTGGAGCACGGCAAGGAGAGCTACACCCACCCCGAAGAGGTGGAAGAGTTCGTCTCCCGCACAGGATGCGACTCTCTGGCCATCGCCATCGGCACCTCCCACGGCGCATACAAGTTCAAGGCCTCCCAGTGCACCCGCAATGCGGATGGCGTCCTGGTGCCGCCTCCGCTGCGCTTTGATGTGCTGCATGAGTGCATCAAGCGTCTGCCCGGCTTCCCCATCGTGCTGCACGGCTCTTCCTCCGTGCCGCAGGAGTTTGTGAAGATGGTCAACCAGTATGGCGGCAATATGCCCGACGCCATCGGCATCCCCGAGGATCAGCTCCGCGAGGCTGCCAAGCTGGCCGTCTGCAAGATCAACATCGACTCCGATATTCGTCTGGCCATGACCGGCAACATCCGCAAGTATTTTGCCGAGCATCCCGACCATTTTGATCCCCGTCAGTATCTGAAGCCTGCCCGCCAGGCCGTGAAGGACATGGTCGCCCACAAGATCGTCCACGTTCTGGGCTCCGACGGGAAAGCCTGAACCCTTCCTTAGAGAGAGAATAACTGGAGGTGGCAACTATGAGCCCGAAACCCGAGGGCACAAGATTCAATCCGATTCCGGCTCCCAAACCCGGCGAGCTGGACTATATCCTGATCGGACGTCTGATTCTGGCCGCCGTTCTGCTTGCCGTTGCGGTTTTGACCGGCGCGCCGATCTGGCTGAAGATCGTTCTGCTCGTACTGTCTGCCCTGGCATCCGGCTACGATCTTGGCCTGAAAGCATTTGACAGCGTCCTGGCAGGGGACTATTTTGCCGTGCCGATCATCCTGCTCTTTGTTGCCTTTGTTTCCTTCCTGATCGGCTTCGGGGCGGAAGGCGCGGCCATGCTTTTGCTGTATCAGCTTGGCCTGTTGGCCATCGACTACGTGCAGAAGCGTACCCGCAAGTCCGCTTTCGAGCTTCTGAGCAGGCAGGATCCTGAGTTGCAGAATCAGGCGCGGGAGCTCTTTCTGCAGGAGGGCGCGGATAAGCTCAAAATGGAAGGGGAGGCCCTCTCTGCGGCCAACTTCCTGCTTAAGCTGACCATGATCCTGGCTCTTCTGGCGGCGTTCCTGCTGCCCCTGCTGGGCCTGACCAGCGGCTATAAGGTCTCCATCCATAGGGCCCTGATGATCCTGCTGATCTCCATCCCCTCGTCTGTCATTATCGCCATGCCGTATACCGCGCTGACCGGTCTTTGCTTCAGCGCACGCCAGGGCGTCCTGATCCGCAACGCCGCCGCCCTGGAGCGCACCGCCCAGGCCAATGTGGTCGTTTTTGACAAGGCGGGCGTCTTCTCCGACGCGGAGCCGGAGCTGTTGGCGCTGGACTCTCCGATGCTGGATCGGAAGACTCTTCTGAGCTTCCTGGCCCATGCGGTTTATTACTCCGAGCAGCCCTTTGCCGTTGCTGTCCCGCAGATGGAGGAGCAGGAGTACAAGCTCGACGTGATCAGCGATTTCGTGGATCTTCCCGGCTGCGGCGTTGAGCTGAAGATTGGCGGCTCGCCCGTGATTCTGGCGAAGGCCGACTATCTGGCTGCCCGCGGCGTTCAGGTCCCGGAGGCCGAGCTGGAAGGGGAGTGCTACTACCTCACCATCGCAGGGCGCTATGTTGGCGTGATGAGCGTTTCCTCTCCGATGCACGAGGACGCCTCCGATCTGCTGGAGGGCATAAAGGAAACCGGCTTCCGCGAGACGATCCTGCTGACCGAGGACGGCGCCGCTGAGAGCCGCCGCCTGGGTGAAGAGCTGGGCATGGACGAGGTTTTCGGCGAGTGCGATACGGAACTGAAGCTTAAGCATATTGAGGAGTTGAACCAGGGCTCCCGCAACCATGTGATGTTCCTCTACGCGAATGGGATCGAGGGGCACAGCGCGGCAGACGTGGATATTCGTCTGAACCGCAAGGCCAAGTACGCCGACCTGGCCCTCGCGCCGGAAAACAGAGCAGAGATTCCATTTGCGATCCAGATCAGCCGCCGCACCTGCGACGTGGCCAAGGAGAACGCCATCGGCGTATTCTCCGTGAAGGCGCTGCTCTTGTTCCTGAGCCTGATCGGCTGCAGCAATATTTGGTTCGTGATGGTCATTGATACGGTCGCTATTCTGGCTTCGCTGCTGAACGCGATCCGCGTGACCAAAGCGCCTCTGGTGGATCTGAGCAAGCTCTTTCCGCCCAAGCAGGATTGATCTGAAATAGAATAGTAAGGCGCCTCCCGCGGCAACCGGGAGGCGCTTGACTTTTAGCGAAGGCTTCGGTATAATGAGAGAAACAAGGAAATGACAGCGGGGAAGGACTTCCTTTCCCGCAAGCTGTGCAGCATATAATCTCGCATAATATAAATTTAGCGAGATTCAAAGTCCGCAAAAAGCGGAAAGGAGTCTCCCATGAAGCTGGACGATATTCGGGACGTGCCGGATCTGGTGCTGGAGTTTCTGGAGTATCATTCCACCGTGCGCGGTCATTCCGACCGCACGGTGATGGCATACTACCTGGATCTGAAAATCCTCCTGCGTTTTTTAAAGCGCAGACGGCGTCTGGTGGATCCCAGCGTTCCTTTTGAAGAAATCGACGTCACGGACGTGGATCTGGATTTTCTTCGTGCGACCCGTATGGAAGAACTCTATCGCTATCAGTCCTTTTCACCGGAGTCCGGCCAGTCGCTCTCGGCCGCCAGCCGCTGCCGCCGCAGCTCTACGGTCAAATCCTTTTTTCACTATCTGACGACCAAGCGGCATCTGCTGGATCGGGATATCACGCTGGAGCTGGATATGCCGAAGCGCCAGGCCAGCCTGCCCAGATATCTGGAGGAATCCGAGTGCGAGCGGCTGCTGAACGCCTGCGACGGGCCCTACGCACTCAGAGATTATGCGATATTGATGTTGTTTCTGAGCTGCGGTCTGCGGGTGTCGGAGCTTGTTGGGCTAAACCTGACGGATGTGTACGAGGATCATGTCCGGGTTCTGGGAAAAGGCAACAAGGAGCGGATTGTGTACTTCGGCGATGGCTGCCGGGAGGCGCTGGATGACTATTTGATGGTCAGAAATGCCGAAAAAGTGCACGAAAACGACAAAAATGCACTGTTTATCAGCAATAAGAACTGCAGATTGGGCGTGCGCGGCGTACAGCAGATGGTGGAAAAGAAGCTTCTGCAGGCCGGTCTGGACGCCTCCCGCTACTCGCCGCATAAGCTGCGCCACACGGCGGCGACCCTGATGCTGAAAAACGGCGTGGACACGCGGGCGCTCCAGGAGGTGCTTGGCCACAGCAATCTGAACACCACCCAGATCTACACCCACCTGGACAACGCCGCGCTGCACGAGGCGGCCATGGCCAACCCCATCGGACGCAAGACCCGCGAGCGGCGGGATCAGGATGAAGGTGAATAATCGGAATCAAAAAGACTCGCCCGGCGGACTGCGGTCCGCTTGGAGCGAGTCTTTTTTCTATTTTCGCACAGGCGCAGTCAGGTCAGCCCTTTCCCAACACGGCGGCGATGGCCTCCCCCACGTTTTTCACCGGGATCAGTGTCAGACCCTCCGGACAGCGCAGCTCATGTCGGACATGGGCGGGGATCACGCAGCGGCGGAAGCCCAGGCGGGCGATCTCGGTGAGGCGCTGATTGAGGCTGCCCACGCTGCGGATCTCCCCTGCCAGACCCACCTCCCCGATGGCGGCCAGGTCGCCGCCCAGGGGCCGATCCAGATAGCTGGAGGCGGCGGCCAGGACAGTGGCCAGATCCGCGGCGGGCTCGTCCAGCTCCAGACCGCCCACTACGTTGATATAGGCGTCGCAGCCGCCCACGGGCAGTCCCCCGCGCTTTTCCAGCACGGCCAGCAGCATGGCGGCCCGGTTGTAGTCGATTCCGTTGGAACGTCGTGCGGCGTTGTAGCCCGCCGGGGTAACCAGGGCCTGGATCTCGGCCAGGAGCGGCCGGCTGCCCTCCATGACGGAGGCCACACAGGTGCCGGGGCTGTTTTCCGGACGGCCGGAGAGCAGTAGCTCCGAGGGATTGGCAACGCAGCGCAGACCCTCCTCGTTCATTTCAAAGACGCCGATCTCGTTGGTGGAGCCAAAGCGGTTTTTGGCGGCCCGGAGGATCCGAAAGCTGGTGTTGCGCTCCCCCTCAAAATACAGGACGCAGTCCACCATATGTTCCAGCACCTTGGGGCCGGCGATGCTGCCCTCCTTGGTGATGTGGCCCACAATGAAGATGGTGAGACCCTGCTCTTTGGCGGCGCGCAGCAGGCGCATGGTGCACTCCCGTACCTGGGTCACGCTGCCCGGGGCGGAGTCCAGACCGGCGCTGGAGACGGTCTGGATGGAGTCCAGCACCAGCAGATCCGGCTGCAGCTCCTCCGCCGCGGCCAGGATGCTCTCCAGCTCGGTCTCCGCCAGTACATAGAGCGCGTCGTTGACGACCCCGAGACGGTCGGCGCGGAGCTTAAGCTGCCTCTGGCTTTCCTCCGAGGTGACGTAGAGCACGGAGGTACCCTCCGGGAGCGTGGCGCACATCTGCAGCAGCAGGGTGCTCTTGCCGATGCCGGGGGCGCCGCCCACCAGGATCAAAGAGCCCAGCACCGCGCCGCCGCCCAGAACCCGGTCAAATTCCGGGATGCCGGTGTCCAGCCGTTGCTCCGCGGCAGTATCCAGCTCGGACAGGCGGCTGGGCTTTGCCCTGCGCTCCGCGCCGCCCCTTTTCCTGGTGGCTGGTGCGTCCAAAGCCAGTTCGCGCAGGCTGTTCCAGGTACCGCAGGCGGGGCACTTCCCCGACCAGTTGCTGGTCTCGGCTCCGCATTCGGAGCAAAGGTACACGCTTTTCTTTCTGTTTGCCATCTTTGGTACTCCGTTCAGGCCGTTTGGGCCGTGTATTCCAGATAGGCGCAGAGCATCACTGCGGCGAGCTTGCGCTGATAATGCTCATCGCACAGGCGCTGCAGGTCGGAAAGATTGGAGAGAAAGCCGCACTCCACCAGCACCGAGGGGCAGGTGGCCCGAGCGGTGATGTAGAGCTTTTGCGGCGCGGGGCCTGCCACCCGTCGATTCTCCGGCTGAAGGGTTTCAACCAAAATTCTCTGCAGCGTCTCCCCCAGGCGCCGGCTCTCCGCCCCCGGGCCGTACAGCACCTGGGCGCCGAAGGGCTGGGAGGTGGGAAAAGTGTTCTGATGGATGGAAAACAGCACGCCGCCGGCTGTGGCGTTGATGCGCTCCACCCGAAGGGCCAGGTTTTCCCTTTCCGAATAGTGCTCCTGATCCGCGCTGCTGTCATCCTCCCGGGTCATCACCGTGGGGATGCCGTAGAGCGCCGCCAGATCCCGCAGCCGCAGGGCAATCTCCAGGTTCAGGTCGCTTTCTTTCACGCCGTTGTATGCGACGGCGCCCCCGTCGATGCCTCCGTGGCCGGGATCCAGGATCAGCGCCCGGGACGGGGCCCGCTCCATAGCGGGCTCCGCGAGAGGCATCAGGCGCTTCGCCGCCAAAAGGGAGCCCAACAGCACGGTGACTGCGGTGAGCACCGTGACGATCCGTTGACGGCGGAAGGGATCCCGGGGCTTCTTCTCGATTTCCATGTCCATTATAACGGTTCTCCTCCCTCAAGTCAAATGGAAGGGCCGCATTCAGAGCAAAATGCAGATGAGCCCGCTGCTCTCCTCGTTGGAAAGGCGCTCCAGGGTCTCCCGCAGGCGCTGTTTGGCGTTGTCGGGGATGGCGCGGACGCGGGAGGTGACGCTCTCCTCCGCCAGATCGTTGAGGGATCGGCCGAAGATCTTGGAGTCCCAGAGCCGGTTCACGTCCCCGTCAAAGCCCTGCAGCAGGAAGCCCAGGATCTCATCGGAGGCACCGTCGCCGCCGATGGCGGGACTGACTTCGCTCTGGATCTCGGTGCGGAGCATATGAATGGCCGGTGCGCTGGCACGCAGCTTTACGCTGTATCTTCCGCCCTGGCGCACGATCTGGGGTTCCTCCAGGCGCAGCTCCTCCCGGCTGGGCAGCACCACGCCGTAGCCGCAGCGCTCCACCTGCTCCAGTGCGTCGCGCAGACGATCATATTCCCGCTTGGCATGGGCCAGCTCTCCCAGCGCCCGCAGCAGCTCTCCGTCGTTTTCCAAGGTCAGGCCGCTCTCCCGGCTGAGCCGTTCAAAGTACAGGGAGCGTGGCAGCTCCAGCTCCAGCAGAGCGCTCCCCTGCCCCAGATCCTCGCGCAGCAGCCGCAGCCCGCTGATTTCCTCACAGGCGCTGAGACGTTCTGCCAGCAGCGCCCGGTCGCCCTGTCGGCGCAGTCCCTCCCCTGCCGTCAAAATTGCGGCGCAGAGCTTCTGCTTCAGGGGATCTGACGCGGGGAGAGCCCGCAGCCACTCGGGCAGGCGGAAATCCAGCTCCCGGAAAGGAAACTCCAGCAGAGCCCGGCGCAGGATCTCAACCAGCTCCTCCTCCTGGACTTGGGTCGCGTTGATCGGCAAAACCCCCACGCCGTAGCGCGCCGAGAGCTCCTGCGCCAGGCTTACGGCCTGCTCGGAGGTGGGCTCGACGCAGTTGAGCAGCACAACAAAGGGCTTTCCCAGCGCCTGCAGCTCCCGGATGACCCGCCCTTCCGGCTCCTCATAGGCGCTGCGGGGCAGTTCGCAGATGCTGCCGTCGGTGGTGACCACGATCCCCAGGGTGGAGTGCTCCGTGATCACCTTGGCGGTGCCCTCCTCCGCCGCCTGGCTCATGGGCACCTCGTGGTCGAACCAGGGGGTGGTGACCAGGCGCTCCACACCGTCCTCGGTCTGCCCTATGGCGCCCTCTACCATGTAGCCCACACAGTCCACCATGCGCACGGAGAGGCTGCTCTCCTCCCCCAGGGAAATGCTCACCGGCTCCTCCGGGACAAACTTGGGCTCCGCGGTCATAATGCTGCGTCCGGAGCCGCTCTGTGGCAGTTCGTCCCGGGCGCGCTGCCGTGCGTACTCGTTTTCGATCCGTGGAATGACCAGGCATTCCATAAAACGTTTGATAAACGTGGACTTTCCGGTGCGAACCGGGCCCACCACGCCCAGCATGCAGGCTCCGCCCGTCCGCTCGGCCAGCTCCCGATAGATGCTTGCTTCGCTCATAAAAAAACGCCTCCGCTCTCATGGTCTCGTTGCTACGAGTGTATGAGATGCGAAGGCGGGATAGAACAAGCTCAGCAGAACTGGATCAGCGGGCCGTGGGATGCGGCGATCCGGATCTCCAGCGCCGGAAAGGCTGCCTGCAGCCGGGCGGCCAGCACGGGGATCACCGGGTTTTCGGTGGAGAAGTGGTCGGCGTCGATCAGGTTCAGGCCCTGCTCGGCCGCGTCCAAAAAGATGTGGTACTTCACGTCCGCGGTGACGTAGGTATCGCAGCCAGCGGCGAGTGCGTCGGAAAGAGCGCTCCCCCCGGCGCCGCCCATCACAGCCAGGCGGCGCACCGGCCGGCCTCCATCCACATAGCGCAGGCCGTTGGGCCGCAGCCGATCCCGGCAGTGTGCCAGGAAGGCGTCCAGATTCATCGTCTCCGGCAGAGTTCCCACACGGCCACAGCCCTCGGCGTCCAGCGGGCCCTCCGGCTCGGCTCCCAGCAGGCGGATCAGCACGTCGTTGACGCCGCCCTGGGCGATGTCCAGATTGGTGTGCATACAGATTGCGCCGATCTCCTCCTCCGCCAGCAGCAGCGCCTTTTGGCCGGGCCCGGGGGCGGTCAGGGACTTGAGCGGCTCGAAGATCAGCGGATGGTGGGATACTATCAGCTCCGCGCCCCAGTCCGCGGCCTCCCGGATCACCGGCAGGGTGATGTCCAGGGCCAGCAGAACGCGATGCACCTCCCGCTCTCCCCTGCCGACGAGGAAGCCGGCGTTGTCAAAGTCGAGCTGCAGCTCCAGCGGCGCCCAGCGGCATAGGGTATCAAAAATGTCCCGGATCATCGTCATATCCATCCCGCTCCTTCAAGGTTCGGAGGATCTCCTCCGTTATTTTAAGCCGTCCCGGCTCCCGCCCGCTTGCGCGGAGGGCCCGGGCGATCTTCTCAAAACGCCGAAGCTGCAGCGCGCGAAAACGGGGCCACAGCGGATTCCCCTCCACCAGTGTGAAGGCGCCGGTAAAGAGCTCCGCGTCGCAAAGTCGCTGTGCGCCGCCGAAGCGGGCCCGCAGGACGGCGTAGATCCGCCCCTCCTCCTCCGTCAGCCGCTCCGTGTCGATGGTGAAGCCATTGTTCACGAGCCAGAAGCGGAGCACCTCGGCGCGGGTCATGGGCTGCAGGATCAGGCTGTAACGCCCGTCCAAGCACCATTCGGCCCGATCCAGGATGCCGCAGATGGTGTCGCCCCCCATACCGGCGATGACGATGGTGTCCACAGACTCCGGCGCGCAGGCGTCCAGCCCGTCGCAGAGCTGAAACGCGATGCGTCCCGCCAGGCCAGCCGCCGCAGCGCTTCGCCGTGCGGCGGCAAGCGGCCCCTCCCGCAGATCGGAGGCGAAGAGGGCCCCGGGATAGCCGTGTCGGGCCAGGGAAACGGGCAGATAGCCGTGGTCGGTGCCCACGTCGATCAGGCCGCGGCCTGGCCGCACCAGGGCCTCGATGGCGTCCAGTCGTCTGTTCATGGCACCGGGGGCTCAGAGGGTGTCCAGATACTTCTTCAGATATTCCAGAAACTCGTCCGGATCCACGCCGTGGGCGGCGCAGGCCTGCTCCACGGTCTCGCCGCTGGCCATGGCGCAGCCAATGCAGTGCATACCGATCTCCATGAAGGCGGGCATGGCCTCCGGGCAGTTGGCGACGATCTCGCCGATGACAGTTTCGCGGGTGATTTCCATAATAAGCTCCTTTCCAGAATAGAAAAAAGGACGCACACGGCGCCCTTTTCTCTCAGTCAGGCGATCAGGCCTGCTCTCTCATCTTAGCGAAGCACTCGCTGCAGTAGACGGGACGGTCGGACTTGGGCTCAAAGGGAACCTTGGCCTCGCCGCCGCAGGCAGCACAGGTAGCGGTGAAGAACTCACGGGGACCGCGGGCCGCGTTCTTGCGGGCGTCACGGCAGGGCTTGCAGCGCTGGGGCTCGTTCTGGAAGCCGCGCTCCGCGTAGAACTCCTGCTCACCGGCGGTAAAAACGAACTCTTTGCCGCACTCTTTGCACACTAAGGTCTTGTCTTCGTACATGTTGGAATCCTCTCTTTGATAAGTTGCCGTTATCGGCTGTATTTGCGATCAGCTCTCGCTGATATCGCCGGGGTGAAGGGTATTCGCCAGCTTGCGCCGGATCCGCTGCACGGCGTTGTCGATGGATTTCTCGTCCCGTTCCAGGGCGCGGGCGATGTCCCGATAGGACAGGCCCTCCAGATAATACGCCAGGACCTTTTTTTCCATCTTGGAAAGGCAGCGGGCAAAAAGCTGTGTCAGTTCTTCCTTGCTCTCTCTGGCCAGAACCAAATCTTCCGGGCTGCGGCAAAAAACCTCGGGCGCGGCCGATAATTGCGAACCGGGATCATCGGAGAGTTGCTCAAGGGGGATCCTGTCATTTAAGGGGAGGTGCTTCCTGCGGGAAGCGGACTTGATGGCGGAATACAGACGCATGCGGATGCAGTGCTCCGCAAAGGAACGGAAGCTGGAACCGACGGCGGGGTCGAACTCCCGGATGGCGGACAGGAGGCCGAACATGCCCTCCTGGCTCAGATCCTCGCTATCGCCGCCAGCCAGGAAAAGCGGGCGGGCGCAGATACGGACAAGCTGCATATAGCGCCCGGCAAGGGCCTCTTCCGCGGCCCGATCGCCGTCCGCGGCCAGCCGCTGCAGCTCGTTGTCCTGCAAAAAAGTCAAATCACGCATAGTACCTGAACATCTCACATTACATACATGGGATATTATAGCGAAAGATCGGGCAAAGTCAATAGAAAAAACAGATTTGCGGCGGATTTTTTCGCATCCTTCCGGATTCGTGAAGCCTCAGACCGCGATTTTCTTACAGCTCCAGCTCCTGCTGCCCGAGCTGCGAGATCCCCAGGTGCTCGTAGGCCCGGCGGGTGACGCAGCGGCCTCTGGGCGTGCGGGTCAGAAAGCCCTGCTGCAGCAGGTAGGGCTCGTACATATCCTCCAGAGTCACGGCCTCCTCGTTGATGGTGGCGGCCAGGGTGTCCAGGCCCACGGGCCCGCCGTTGTAGAACTCAATGATGCTGCGCAGCATCCTGCGATCCAGAGCGTCCAGGCCCAGCTTGTCCACCTCCAGGCGGCTCAGGGCCCGATCGGCGATCTCCCGGGTGACGACCCCGTCCCCCTGTACCTGGGCGAAGTCCCGTACCCGGCGCAGCAGGCGGTTGGCGATGCGGGGCGTGCCCCTGGAGCGGGAGGCGATCTCAAATGCGCCCGCCAGCTCGATGCCCACGTTCAGGATTCCGGCGGAGCGCTGCACGATGCGCGTCAGTTCCTCCGGCGTGTAGAGCTCCAGCCGCAGGGCCACGCCGAAGCGATCCCGCAGGGGCGCGGTGAGCTGGCCGGAGCGGGTGGTGGCGCCGATGAGGGTAAAGCGGGGCAGATCCAAGTGGATGGAGTTGGCCGAGGGGCCCTTGCCCAGGATGATGTCGATGGCGAAATCCTCCATGGCGGGGTACAGGATCTCCTCATAGGCCCGGTTGAGCCGGTGGATCTCGTCCACAAAGAGGATGTCTCCCTCGTTCAGGTTGGTCAGCATGGCCACCAGGTCGCCTGGTTTCTCGATGGCGGGGCCGGAGGTGATGCGCATATTGACGCCCATTTCGTTGGCGATGACCGCGGCCAGGGTGGTTTTGCCCAGGCCCGGGGGGCCGTGGAGCAGCACGTGATCCAGCGGCTCGTGCCGGAGCTTGGCCGCGTTGATGAAGATCTCCAGATTACCCTTGGCCTTCTCCTGGCCGATGTACTCGGTCAGGGTTCGGGGGCGAAGTGAGCCCTCGGCGGCGTCCTCCGGCAGACTGACGGTGGTGGTCAGCACCTCGCCGGTATCTTCGGAAAAGTTGATACTCATTTGATTCCCTCCGGGAATAGTATCTAGTTTTTAGTTTCTAGTTCGTAGGAGACGAAGGATACGCTTTTGTTCGTAATCTCTGGGATTTCTCTCCGCGTCCCCCGTCTACTAATAATCTAAAAACCAGAAATTAGAATCTAAACTTCACTTCACAAATGCCTTCAGCACGGCCTTGATGATGCCCTGGGCGTCGAGACCCGTCAGGTCCAGGGTCTTCAGCACGGGCGTTAGCTCCGCAGAGGAGTAGCCCAGCACGGCCAGCCCCGCGATGGCGTCGCTGAGGGCCTTGTTCTCCCCTTCTGGCGCTGAAGGCAAGGCGGCAGCAGGCAGCGGGAAGCTGCTCTCACCCATTTCCTTGCCGATTTTGTCCTTCAGCTCCAGGATCACCCGCTGGGCGATCTTCTTGCCGACGCCGGGGGCTGCGGTGAGGGCCCTGGCGTCCTCGTTCAGCACGGCCAGAGCCAGGCTCTCCGGGCTGTTATAGCTCAGAATCGAGAGCGCGGCCTTGGGCCCGATGCCGGAGACCCCGATCAGCAGCTCGAAGCAGCGCTTCTCCCCCTTGTCCGCGAAGCCGAAGAGATCGAAATTGGTCTCCCCGATGCTCTCGGAGACATAGAGCTTGGCGCGCTGGCCGACTTTCAGGCGGCTCAGGGTATTGGTCGTCACGTTCAGGGCGAAGCCCAGGCCGCCGCAGTCCAGCACGGCCAGATTGGGCGCGAGCTCCGCGACGGCGCCCTCTAAGTGGTAGAACATGGGTCGTTCCCTCCTCGGTTCAAGAGACTGGTGCTGCTGCGGGCATGGCAGAGGGCCAGGGCCACCGCGTCGGCGGCGTCGTCAGGCTTGGGCGGCGCCGGCAGATTGCACAGGCGCTTGACCATGTCCATGACCTGCCGCTTCTCGGCGCGGCCGTAACCGACGACTGCCTGCTTTACCTGCAGCGGGGTGTACTCGTAGATCGGCACTCCCGCCAGGCGACAGGCCAGCAGGATCACCCCGCGGGCGTGGGCCACGGCGATGCCGGTGGTGATGTTGGTATTGAAGAACAGCTCCTCCACGCTGACCGCATCCGGGTGAAAAAGAGAGAGAAGATCGCTCAAATCCCGAAAAATCAGCTCCAAACGGTTGGAGAGGCTGGTGTGAGCGGGGGTGCTGATGACACCGCATTTGTGCAAAACACAGCTGCCGCGATCCGCGTCGAGCACGGCGAAGCCAATGGTGGCAACTCCCGGATCAATGCCAAGAATCCGCATATAATCAACTCCAAAGATAATTTTAACATAATTATTTTCAATGTGCAAGGAAAATGGATGTTTCACAGTTCTTCTGCAGCTTTTATAACAAGATGTAATATTGCAGGAGCTTTCGGCAACACCCCCTGGGGGTATACCGATCAAGCGCGGGGGTATTGCATGAACGTAAATAGAACCTCTCGAGATGCAGAATCCTGCCTACGTCTCGAGAGGTTTTAACGATTGTGCAAAACGAGATGCTTTTGCTATACATCTTGTTTTTTGGCTGGTTTTCTTCTTTTTTTATAGATCCACTTCAACACATAGACTCCAGCTGCCACACCCAAGCTGTCCAGCAGCACATCACCCAGCTCACCGGAGCGGCCGGGGACAAAAAGCTGGTGCAGCTCGTCCGAGGCGGCATAGAGGGCTCCCAGGGCGAAAGCCAGCGTCCGGGGGCAGCGCAAGCCCCGGCGGGCCCGGCACACCAGCAGATGGCCCAGCAGGGCGAAGCCCAGGGCGCCGTATTCGACGAAGTGGGCGGATTTTCGCACCAGGATCGTGGCGTCGCGGTAGATGCGCTCCCGCGCTGCGGGGGCGCAGGCGTCCAGATCCGGGTACAGCAGGCGCAGCAGCAGCTCCACAAGGCCGCCGCTGCTGCGGTCGGACGCCGCGGCCGGCTGGGCGGAAAAGCAGAAGATCAGGATCATCAGGCCCAGCACCGGCAGCAGCGTGAGCCAGAGGGCGTGACGGCGCAGGAAGCTACTCATGCTTCTGTCTCCTTTCGGGCGGGATACAGGGAATGTAGATTGCCGCAGCGGACGGGCGATCTCAAGGGTCGCCCCTACGGGGTACCCGGAGATCCTGCGTGTCCGGTCTTAGCCGGTATGCTGCCGCAGCTCCGCGGCGAGGGTCTCCGCCTCGTCCAGCACCAGCTCGATCCGCTCCTTCCCCGCCCGCAGACGCAGGCGCTCCTTCCGGGCGCGCACGCTCCGCAGCGCGGCATAGGGCACGGCAAACTCACGGGTCTTCCAGGCGCTCTCCCGGCAGACGCCGCTGATCCCCCGTTCCCGCAGCTCCAAGCGCATGCGGATATACACCCATGTCCTGGCGCGGATGAGCCACAGCGCCAGGGGCGTGAGGATGGCCACAACCACGGCGGTCAGGATCCAGCCCACGGCCCGGCTCATCCCGGCGCTCTCCATCTGATCCGCCTCCATATGGCCGATGATCAGCATGGGGAGCAGCACGGCGAGAAACGCGAGCAGCAGATCCCGCCACAGCGGCTTCTCCCGCCGCAGCCTCTCCGGCGCCTGCAGGCTGCGCCGGATCTCGCCAAGCTCCAGCTCCATTTAGTTCACCTCTCTGCGCACGAGGGGGACGCCTTTTCCGCGTCCCCCCGGTTCCTTATTTCTGTTTTGCCTTCTGCAGCGCCGCAAGGCTCTTCCCGGCGCAGATCGCCAGAAAAGCAAGCCCGAACAGGACGCCTGCCTTCTTCCCCAGGCCTTTGGCCTTGCACTTGCAGTCGCACTTGGGTGGCTCGGCGGCCTTGACGGGCGCCTTGCTCTCGGTCTTCTTCCCGGGCAACAGCTTGCCCAGCGTCTTAAGCAGGCCCAGCGCGAAGCCCAGAACTTCCTTCCCCGCCTTGAACGAAGCGGGCAGCAGCCCCAACAGCTGTTTCAGCAGATCTTTCATGGTGCTCTCCTTTCTCTTTCATCTCTATTCGCAAACCCTGATTCAGCCGGCTTTCGACAGCGTCCAATAGCCGTTCTTCAGCTTTCCGAAGGACAGCGTCCAAGTGCTGGAGCCGGCCGGGACCGTGATGGAAAACTTTTCGTCAAAGAAAATGCATTTCAGCTTGCTCCCGGCGATTTCCCAGGTCCCCTCGGTGATTTCGATGACTTCTCCGGTATTCGCATCGGTCATGGTCTCCCGGTAGAAACCCGTGGCGTCCACCTCCAGCGTGAGCATGGCGCTTCTGTTTTTCCCGAACAGGAATACCGGCTCCGTGCTGACCCAGGCGCCCTCAACCTTGCCAGGTGTCGCGGCCAGACCGATCACCAGGACCACAGCGGCGACAATCAGCAGGCATACGACGGGAATGAGGATTTTCAGGGCCTTTTTCATGATTCTTATTCTACATTTCCGCATAGGATTGCATCAGGATGATATGGCGGCGCTTACTCCGCGTCTTCCCAGTTGTGCCAGACGTTCTGGACATCGTCAAAGTCCTCAAACATGTCCAGCATCTTCTGCATATTCTTGGCATCGTCCTCGTTGGTGATTTTAATATAGCCGTTCTGAGGCAGCATCTCCACCTGGGCCTCCAACAGCTTGTAGCCCTTCTCTGTCAGGGCCTCGGAGACGGCGGCAACGTCGTCTTCCGCGGTATAGACGGTCATGGTCTCGCCCTCGGCCTCGAAATCCGCGGCCCCGGCGTCCAGCGCGTCCATCATCACGGTGTCCTCGTCCAGCTCCTCGTCCTCGTTGTCGATGACAATGACGCCCTTGCGGTCAAAGCTCCAGCTCACGCAGTTGGCGGCGCCCATGTTTCCGCCGTACTTGTCGAAGTAGTGGCGGATCTCACCCGCGGTGCGGTTGCGGTTATCGGTCATGGTCTCCACGATCACGGCCACGCCCTGGGGGCCGTAGCCCTCGTAGGTGATCTTCTCGTAATTCTCGGTATTGCCCGCGCCCAGCGCCTTGTCGATGGTGCGCTTGATGTTGTCATTGGGCATATTGGCGGCTTTGGCCTTGGCGATCACGGCGGCCAGTTTGGAGTTGGAGCGGGGATCTCCGCCGCCGCCCTCCTTGACGGCCACGATCATCTCACGGGCGATCTTGGTGAAGGCCTGGGCCCGCTTGGCGTCGGCAGCGCCCTTGGTTTTCTGTATGTTGTGCCATTTGGAATGTCCGGACATAGGTTAACAGCTCCTCTTGTGCGAATTTTTGACTTTTTTATTTTAGCACAAGATCCCTTGAAGTGCAAGAAAAAATGCGCAAAGACACCGGGGGATGGGGAACCCCCCTCCCCCGGCGCCGTGTTATTCCCGCGGTACCAGCAGCAGCTCCCCCTCGGGGTCACAGCAGGCGGCGATGGCCTCCGTGTCGGAGCGGCAGAGCTTGGCGATCTCCCAGAGGCTCCGCCCCTCCCGTCGCAGCAGACGCAGATCCGGCTGCTCCTCTCTGTTCCAAGCGTGCTCCGGATCTAGCTCCAGGGCCGTCACCCGGCGTAGGCCGCAGCGTTCCTCTCTGCTCCAGGGCAGGGACAGTGCACAGCGCAGCCGCAGCCCCTCCTCGGTTTTCTCCGCCTCGCAGCGCTCCGGGAAGCAGTCCCAGACCTGCGCGTCCGGGGCGAGGGCCTCCCCCTCCAGGGGAAGGCTGCGGCGCAGCGAGTCAAGGCTCCCGTCAGTTTTTCGGTAGAGCAGCTCCAAACTCAGAGGCACGCGCAGGCCCTCCCGGTCGCTCTCTGGAAGCCCTGGTTGGGCCAGAACGCTGAGCAGCGCACCACAGTCCTCCGGCAGAGGCAGCAGGGTCTCAGTCTCCAGTCTGGCGCTCCCCCGCTCCCGGCCGACGCAGCAGTTTAGCTCCGTTTCGCGGCAGACGCAGGGCATCCGGCTGGAGTATGCGTCCTCTGCGGTCTGCAGGCTCAGTCTGCGGTAGAAGCGGCCCTGGATCTGCCCGTGGAGCTCCGCGTCCAGGGCCTTGCCCCCGCCCACGGCGTCCACCCATTCCGGGTAGAAGGAACAGGGCAGGATCTCCAGCTCCGCCCGATCCAGGGGCGTTTCTCCGGTGTCCAGAAGCTGGGAGAAGGGCAGGCGGAAGCTGCAGGAGGCGGGCTCCCCCGCCGCGCTGAGGCCGTCCAGCTCCAGACAGAGCTCCGCCTTCACCACGCTGCGGCTCCCCACCTGCTCCCAGTCCAGAACCCGAAAGCGCAGCTCCTGCCGGGCGATTTGCTCCGGCGGCTCTTTATCCGCAGGGCAGAGAAACTGCTCCCGCAGGGAAAAGCTCTTCTCCCGCAGCTCCGTTAGGAGGAAGGCTGGGGTTTCCCGAGTCAGCAGATGAAGCCCCGGCCCGGCGTCCTCCGGGAGGGCGGTCTCGATGGGCAGCTCGCCCCGGGTCCAGCGATCCAGCCGGAGCTCAAGCTCCAATGTCACGGAAACCTTCCGTGGATTGGGCATCCGGCACTCCATGGCCCGCAGGCGCAGGGAGAGCTGAGTTTCCTCCTCGGCTCCGATCTCAAATTCCTGGCTGAATGGCCGGGTGATATGCAGCAGAAAGAGGCTCTTTTCGTCCTCTGCCCGGCACAGCAGGGCGATCTGGGCCTCGCCGTTTACCCGCAGGCCGCCTTCCCAGGGCTCTTTGCTTTTATAGCGCAGACCGCACCAGCTTCGCTGTACGGCATGCAGATCCGGGCAGGTATCCGGCACCACCGAGTCCGCGGAAAGCCGTACGCGCCGCGTGAGCGGCTCCAGCGGCGTCCAGCAGGGGCAGCGGCACTCGTTCAGTTCCAATTCCATATGACAACGCTCCTTTTTTCATGCTGGTACAGGCTATGACGGGGGCAGGGCGGCTATTCCTCCCCCCGCAGCCAGAGTACGATGGCCGCCAAAAAGCGCGGCAGACGAAAAACCAGGATTTTCATGCGTCCCTCCTATCCGCAGCAGCGCATCACCCAGATGCCGAAGCCGATGAGGACTGCCGCGAGAAAAAACCACCAGAAGTCCGACGGCAGCACCAGGGCCAGCAGGATGAACAAGCCGACGGCCATGGCGGCCAGTCCCCACAGTGTACAGCGACCTCTTCGCACAGCAAAGCGCCCCCCACATTCGGTATTTCCCTATACCGTATGCGAGAGGCGCCGGGGATATGATGGTTTTATGTTTTAGGTTTAAGGAGACGAGGGAAGCGAGCAGTATGCTGCCTCCCTCGTCCTCTTTTCACTAAAACCTATAATCTATAAGCTACTCCCACGTCTTCCGCTGGGCGCTGAGTTCGTAGAGGCGCAGGTAGGAGCGATAGCGGCTTGCGGAAATCTCCCCAGCCTCTGCCGCTGCGCGTACGGCGCAGTCCGGCTCCCGCCGATGGCTGCAGTCCTGGAAGCGGCAGCGGCCTATGTAGGGGGCAAAGTCGGGAAAATCAAACTGCAGCTCCTCCTTGGGGATGGGCCGCATCATCTCCAGCTCGAAGGAGGCAAAGCCCGGCGTATCCGCCACGTAGCTGTCCTCACCCAGGGAGAATAGCTCCACATGACGGGTGGTGTGCCGACCCCGACCCAGCTTTTCGCTGACCTCGCCGGTGGGCAGGCGCAGCTCCGGCGCAAGGGCGTTGAGCAGGCTGCTTTTCCCCACGCCGGAATTGCCGGTAAAGGCGCAGATCTTACCTCGCAGGGCCTGCCGCAGCTCCTCTACGCCGACGCCGGTCTCGGCGCTGGCGGCGATGACGGGAAAGCCCGCCTGCCGGTAAATCTGGCAGAGCGCCTCCCCATCGTCCAGGTCGGTCTTGTTGACGCAGACGATAAGCCCGCAGCCGGCGTCCGCCGCGATCACAGAGACCCGGTCGATGAGGAAGGGGTCCGTGACGGGGTTGACGTTGGCGGCCACAAAGACAAGGGCGTCTACGTTGGCCACCGCCGGCCGCACGAAGCAGCTGCGCCGCGGCAGCACCTGCTCGATCCGGCCTGTGCCGTCGCCGTCCCGACTGCATAGCACCCGGTCCCCCACCAGCGGCGAGGTGCCGTCCAGACGAAAGCGTCCCCGGGCCTTGCAGATGAGCGGGCCCTCCCCTGTGCGGACTGTGTAAAAGCCGCCCAGGAGCTTCACAATGACGCCCTCTGTCATGCCGCGTCCGGGCCCTTGGAGACCCGCAGGATTACCTTGCCGTGGGAGGGATACTGGCTGTATGCCGCCACGCTCTGTCCGATGACCGTTCCCGCCGGCAGGTCACTGGACTCGTACTCCGAGCCGCCGTAGTAGAGTTCACTGGCGTCGATCTGCTCGATGGCTGCGGTCTCCGACAGGCCCACCAGGTTCGGCGCGGAAATATACTGGATCTCCGGTCCCGCGCTGACGGTCAGATAGACCCAAGAGCCCTTATCCAGCAGTTCGTTTGCGGTGGGGGTCATGGCCATAACGGTGTTGCGGGGCACCGTGTCGGAAATCTGGTCGATAATCTCCACGTAATAGCCGGAATAGCGCAGCAGAGACGAGGCCTGGCGGTAATCCATGCCGTTCACATCCGGCACCACCGGCTGATCCGAGGAGAGACTCAGCGTGATGGGTACGCCGTCCTCCTCCAGCAGCACCCGCGTCCCCGGGCTTGGCTCCTGCATATACACCACGGTGGCGTTCTCCGTCATGGCGTTCAGCACGAAGCGAAAATCGGCGTAAGAGGGGTTGTTCAGGATCTCCGTGATGTTTTTGCCCACGAAGTTGGGGACTTCGATCTTTTTTCTGTCGCGGAAAAGGTCGTTGACAAAGTAGCGCAGCAGGAAGCTGCCCAGGCCGATGGCCACCAGAAGCACGCACAGGGTGCCCGTCAGGTAGCTGACCCTTGCCGAGCGGCGGCGGCGCCGGCGGTACTTCTCCTTGGACATCTCGCTGACAGAGCGCACCGGCACCACCGAGGGCGTGACTACGGCCATTTCGGCTTCGGCCTCGTCCTCCAGTTCGTTCATCAGGGCGGTGAAATTCTCCAGATCGGCGATCAGCTCTTCCGCGCTTTGATAGCGGGCGTGGATGTCCGGCTGCATGGCCCGCAGAGTGATCCGCTCCAGCTCCGGATGGATCCCAGACACCAGCTCCCGGGGCGGCACGGGGGAAGTGTTGATGTGCTTGACGGCGATCTCACCCACGCTGTCCCCGGTAAAGGGGCGCTGGCCGGTGAGCATCTCGTACAGCACTACGCCCAGGGAATAGAGGTCGCTGCGGGCGTCGGGCACCTCGCCCCGGATCTGCTCCGGCGCGATATAGTGGATGGAGCCCACCGCGGTGCCGCTCTCATCGCTGACCTCGTTTTCCAGGGCGGCGATGCCGAAATCGCCCACCTTCAGCGTGCCGTCCCGCAGGAGCAGCATGTTGTGGGGCTTGATGTCCCGGTGCACCACACCCCGGGCGTGGGCGTGGGCCAGGGCCCGGGCGATCTGCTTGGCGAAATACACCGCCTCCCGGCTGGGGATGGGGCCCTTGCGCTTCATATATTGCTGCAGCGTGATACCGTCTACCAGTTCCATGACTATGTATTCGATATCCGCACTGTGACTTACGTCGTAAACTGCCACGATATTGGGACTGGAGAGCATGGCAACCGCCTGCGACTCCGCGAAAAAGCGCTGCCGCAGCTCCCGGTCCCCCGCCATCTCCTTGCGCATGATCTTCACCGCCACCAGACGGTTCAGGCGCTTGTCCCTGGCTTTATAGACAACGGCCATGCCGCCCTCGCCGATCTTCTCGATCAGCTCGTAGCGGTCCTCCAGAACCTGGCCGATAAAAGCATCCATGGTATCCATTGATTTCTCCCTTTCCGGGTCATTTCCGCACGGCGACGACGGTGACGTTGTCCAGGGCGCCGCGCTCCAGCGTCAGGGCCAGCAGCCTGCGGCAGAGCTCCTCAGGCTCCCGATGCTGCTTGGCCTCGGCCAGGATCTCCTCGTCCAGCAGCGTGTTGGAAAGGCCGTCCGAACAGAGCAGCAGCAGATCCCCGGCGCTGAGACGGAACTCAAAATAGTCAGAATCGACCTTCTCCTCTGTGCCCATGGCACGGGTGATGATGTTGCGCTGGGGATGCGCCCGGGCTTCATCAGCGGTGATGGCGCCGAAGCGTACCAGTTCCTCCACCAGAGAGTGATCCCGGGTGATCTGCCGGATCTTCCCCTTCCGCGGGGAAATCAGGTAGGCGCGGCTGTCGCCGACGTTGATAATATACCCACTTCCGTCGGCTTTTATCACGCCGCCCACGATGGTGGTGCCCATGCCGGCGTACTCCTCGCTGAAACGGGAATACTCATAGGCTACGCCGTTGGCCTCGCTGCAGGCGGATTTCAGCAGCTCCCGGTAGTCGAAGGCCTTCCCGGTCGAAGCGCGCAGCCGCTCGAACACCCGGGACACAAAGGCGCGGTTGGTCAGATGGCTGGCCAGCCCGCCGGCCTTGGCGCCGCCCATGCCGTCGCAGAGCACCGCAATTAGACTATCCTGCTCCGGCACCAGTTCCAGGATAAAGCAGTCCTGATTGTCCTTCCTGACTTTTCCCTTGTCGGTAAGCCCAAAACTTTTCATCTCAGCCTCACTTTTGCGAAGGCTCAGCCTTCGCGCCGCTTTTCTGTATGCTTCTTCTCAACTGCCCGCAGGATGCGTCCACGTCGCTGCCCAGGCGTCTGCGCACGGTGACGTTCACGCCCGCGTCCTCCAGGATCTTGATAAAGGCCTTCATATGCCCCGACGTGGACGGACGGAAGGGCCGCTCCTCCACGTGGTTCAGGGGGATCAGGTTCACATGCGCGGCGAGAGATTTGGCCTCCTTTGCCAGCAGCCGCGCGTGCTTCTCCGTGTCGTTCACACCGTCGATCATGGCGTACTCGAAGGAGATGCGCCGTCCCGTGCGCTCGTAATAGCGCCGGCAGGCGTCCATCAGCGCCTCCACTCCCCTGCTCCGATTGGCAGGCATGATCCGGGAGCGGGTCTCGTCGTCCGGCGCGTGCAGCGACACCGAGAGCGTGAGCTGCAGATCCCGATCCGCCAGCTCGTCGAAGCGCTCGATGAGCCCGCAGGTGGAAAGAGAGATGTGCCGCATGCCGATGTTCATACCCTTGGGGTGATTCACCAGCTCCAGGAAGCGCAGCACGTTGTCGAAATTGTCCAGCGGCTCCCCAATGCCCATGAGCACGATGTTGGAGATGGGCAGCCCGGAGTCGAGCTGGGAAAAGAGCACCTCGTCCAGGATCTCCGAGGGCTCCAGGCCGCGCACAAGCCCGCCGATGGTGGATGCGCAGAAGGCACATCCCTGCCGGCAGC